>Ga0325411_1004319_pt1 | contig 15961 bp, 10 predicted proteins | sample PopdelMetagenome_13_FD_206181 | JGI IMG/M metagenome (GOLD analysis project Ga0325411, IMG submission 206181) | Populus deltoides microbial communities from Bellville, Georgia, United States - Xylem-PdIQD-R4 | ecosystem: Host-associated > Plants > Phyllosphere > Stem > Wood/Secondary xylem...
TTTTTTATTGTAAAATTTAAATTTGATGCATATATTTAATAAAATAAATTAAGAATTAAATGTATAAATAAATATTAAAAATGATTGTCAATGTTAACTAAAAATTATATTGGGAAGCTGGGAAATTTTTTTTTAAGTATCTTATCTTTTGTCATGTAGAGTTCTTATTATTTTATTTAATTATATAGGAATTAGTTTTTTTTTGTAAGAAAAATAATAATTTAAATTCTAATAAAATAAAATAAAATAATATACTATTATAATTCATCCTTTTCTTATTAATATTTTTTGTTTTTACAAAACAAATCTATTTTTTTGTTCTTTGTTACTGATTTAATAAAAATTAAAAATAATCAAAACACATATTAAAAGAGAGTTGCCCTTTTTATTTTGTTTCAGGTCAGGTTTCAAATTGAATCGGTTGGGACTGATCTTATGTGACCATATCAACCTAGTTGGTCCAAATGTGACTCAATCAAAACCTAGGTTGTTGTCAATAAATTTTTTCAATACGATATAGTTGGAACTCCTTTTTATATACACTAAGACCATGTTGTTATGGATCAATTTAAGCTAATCCGACAAACTTGTAATCCAAACCATAAACCTCGTTTGGAAGTATCTAGTTACCTCCAGCAACAAGTTTCAAATATTCTTCTTCTTCTCTATTTCTTTTTGCTTTGCTCTTTTTTACTAAAAGTATATAGGTACCTCGTAAATGACCATGTTGTTGTGGATCAATTTGAACTAATCCGACAAACTTGCAATCCAAACCATAAACCTCATTTGGAAGTATCTAGCTACCTCCAGCAACAAGTTTCAAATATTTTCTAGCAACAAGTTTCAAATATTCTTCTTCTTCTTTATTTCTTTCTACTTTGCCCTTTATTACTAAAAGTATCTAGCTACCTCCTAAATGACCATGTTGTTATGGATCAATCTGAGCTAATTCGACAAACTTGCAATCCAAACCATAAACCTCGTTTGGAAGTATCTAGCTACCTCCAACAACAAGTTTCAAATATTCTTCCAGTAACAAGTTTCAAATATTCTTCTTCTTCTCTATTTCTTTTTGCTTTGCCCCTTCTTACTAAAAGTATCTAGCTACCTTCTAAATGACCATGTTGTTATGGATCAATTTGAGCTAATCCGACAAACTTGCAATCCAAACCATAAACCTCGTTTGGAAGTATCTAGCTACCTCCAGCAACAAGTTTCAAATATTCTTCCAGTAACAAGTTTCAAATATTCTTCTTTTTCTCTATTTCTTTTTGCTTTGCCCCTTCTTACTAGAAGTATCTAACTACCTCCTAAATGACCATGTTGTTATGGATCAATTTGAGCTAATCCGACAAACTTGCAATCCAAACCATAAACCTCGTTTGGAAGTATCTAGTTACCTCTAGCAACAAGTTTCAAATATTCTTCCAACAACAAGTTTTAAATATTCTTCTTCTTCTCTATTTATTTGTGTTTTGCCCCTTCTTACTAAAAGTATCTAGCTTCCTCCTAAATGCGTAAGCGTGTTTACCAAGTTTGGAAGGGACGCAATGTAAACTTCATAACTTTCTCTTCCCTGCTACTGCCTTAATTCATGTCTGTATGTTGAAATTATGATCTGGGTTTTTGTTTATATGGTTTTTTTTATGATTTAGACTGACAGGTTTTTGCTGGACTGAAGTTTCTGTGCTTTTTTTAATGAATTAATAATTTTTATTTTTTTTTATATTGTATTGTATTGAGCATCATTTTATAGAATTCCATTTCTGGTTTTCTTCAAATATTGTTGGTTCTTGTTTTTAGATATTATCTCTTATAACTAAGTAACCAGTCTGAACCTCGACCACCTACGATGGAAGTGGACATATCCTGAACCTTAAATCTTGAGGTATATGGCCCTCCACTCCACACATAAGGGAATTAGGCCTCCGACCTTGTTCGACTACAAGACGGAGTTTGGAAGTGTGGAGCCTAAGACCTAATTGATATAGTATATGGACATTATTAATGACTGGATGTTGTTACCTTCAACTAGTGAGAGCAAAATCTTCACTATAGGATATGGTATTGAAGAGTGATAAACAATCTTGATATGGGAAAGAAATGGGATGTCATAACCAATATTTTGAATGGATTTTAAGCTAAAATGCTAGCGGTTTTGCTATAAATAAAAAAGAAAACACATACACACACATGTATATTGATTGTTTTGATTTAAGTATATAAATTGATAAGTTCTTTCTCCATGCTTTCCTGAATTTTTCTTCTTTTAATTATTGAGTTCATCATACAGATTTTCTTCATCAAAGGGAGGCTTATGTTTGGTCCAGATGTCAGGTTACTGGTTATTACCTTACTGCTCATCGTGGTTCCCATTGTTATTTTCTGTACAAATGTCGCAATTAACCTCCTCCATGAATTTCCAACATACAATGTTGTTTATGTCATTCAAGCCGTAACAATTCTGTTTACCATCTATGTGAGTCCTGCTGATTCTTTCTCTATTCTGTTAACTGCTGTTATAGCCTTAATGTTTGATTTACATAGTGAAGGCAGCGATATGGGAAATATGATGAATATTTGTTTATAATGATGTCATAATGTTTCCATTTACTTGCCTAATTATCTTACTATCCCAATATTCCTTAAAAAATCTTTCATTTTGTTATCAATTATGCTTTTCTTGTGCCCATAATGTTTTTACCTGGCCCGTATCTCTTATATTTGGCCTTTATCATGGTCAATGTTTTGTTTTCCCTTAGTTTATATCTGGCAACTGTTCAATTATAACCGTAGGTAGTCATGAACTCATGGTAGGTATTGGTGCTCCTGTTTCTCACTTCAGCCCGTGACCCAGGCATTGTTCCTCGCAATTCACATCCACCAGAGGAAGAGATTTGTTATGACTCTTCAGTCCCAGTTAATGCTAGTGGGAGACACACATCAACTCCACGGTTACCTCACACAAAAGAAGTGTTTGTCAATGGTTTTTCTATAAAAGTGAAGTATTGCAATACATGCATGATATATTGTCCACCACGTTGCTCACATTGCTCTGTATGTGATAATTGCGTGGAGCGATTTGATCATCATTGTTTTTGGATGGGCCAATGCATTGGACTGGTATGTAGTTTAGGTTGCTCAAAATTTTGTTGAATTGAGTGCACAGTTCAAATTGAAAATCCATCTAAAACATTTAAAAAGATGTATTTTAGAAAATTTTCTATTCTATAATCTTTTTTGGAATTATCTACTGGGTGATGCAGTCTTTCCATGATTTCCTTTAGCCTGGATTTGCTAACAAATTCTTGTTGTTCTGATATATTTATTATTCAAACCAAAATTGCAACTCTAGTATTAAGAGTTCCCTAGCATTTGTTCAACAAGGATAAGGGTCCATTTTAAGAGTTGCTGATTGAGGGATGTCATTGTTTTGAGTTGTAGTTTGAGAAGTTTTAGATAAATTGATTGAATGGATTTGGCCAATGCGGTTATACATCCAACATTCCACTGCCAGCTTAGTGCATTGGCAAACAGTGAGGACAATGAAATGAACATGAACTTAGAAAAAACCATTTGACTACATGGAGGAATTTGAATTCCTCAAAGATTTCTTGCAATCAAGAACAATGTGTTTTCAAATTTTGCATGTATTGGTGAAAAATTGGATTCTGTCATAATTAAGCCAAGTATTTTTATGGTTTTACAGCGCAACTACCGCTACTTCTTTCTGCTTGTTTCTTCATCAGCTCTTCTCTGCATCTTCATATTTGCAATGTCAGCTTTGAACATAAAATTTGTTATGGATGATCATGGAACTCTCTGGAAAGCGATGAAGGAATCACCTGCCTCTATAATATTAATGGTTTATTCCTTCATTTTCCTCTTGTTTACTGGAAGTCTCACCTGCTTCCATTTATATCTTATTGGCAGAAACAAGGTTATTTTTTTAGAAACCATTCTCTTCTTATGCTTGAGTACTAATTTTTGTTAAAGTCAAATATTTTTCCTCAGAGAATGAGAAACATTTTTTTTTGGCAATATTGGTTTTGCGTAGTGTTTCCTCTCTATATGCCTTTCATGATTAGATAAAAATCTTAGTGTAAGTAGGAATTCTTTGTCGAAAAGAATTTGTGTTAAACTAGTTTTATTTAATTAGATTCCTAGTTATATTAGGATAATTAGAGGTGTAATCTCCCTATAAATATAAGAGCCAATACATTAAGAATAATAAGTGTGTTGATGTGAGGGTAAATTAATCAATAAAGCATGAGAGGTTCATCCAAATACTTTTGTGTTTTATTTCCAACATTTCAATGGCCCGGTTTCTAATTCTTTAACATTTTCTTCAGACTACATATGAAAACTCTCGCTATAGAGCAGTCAACAGGCAAAATGTCTATGATCGAGGGTGCTTCAGGAATTTTCTTGAAGTATTCTGCACCAAGACAAAGTCTTCAAGAAACAATTTTCAGGCTTATGTACAGGAAGAGACGCCCATGCGTATAGCCCGGGAAGAAAAAATAGATGATTCAGAGGGATAGAGTCGAACAAAAGTACAAGACAATCTAGAAATTGATAATGACCTCTTAAAGATATCCCAGTGTCGTGATGTTGTTGAGGCTGATAATTGTTGAAGCTGATGGTAGTGTTAAAATAATTAAGATCAAACACAAAAAAGACTAGAATTCACAATGATTTGTTTATTATGAGTACTTAGTGTTAATCTAAATACAAAAAAAGTATATATATATATATATATATATATATATTAAACTAAAAATAGTATTCTACTCTTTATAAATAAAACTACATAAATATTATTTAACATACAACGGATGTTGAGTTCTATTTGCATCAGGAATCTCAAGTTGAGCCATTGATGAAACACACTTGTCTCGAAACATGGTAGAAAAAAGAGAGGAGTTTGGGAATTTGTTTGAGATTCTTGCAAATAGTACGTAGTTTTTTTATAGCCAGATTTACAAGATTTAGATGCATATAGTACGTTGTTTGTGATTTCTTTGATAATAGCGCATATACCCTTGGAAGTTATCGGGGAACCCCATTTTAGATATAGATGAGGATTTTCAGTTGGGAGCTAGCTTTGGACGATTTCCATTATTAAGATGGCAGTGTAACCATTTCCCATATTGCTGAGCATGGTTTTTAGCTTCTTTTCTACGTACGTTTTCATGCATGTATTGGAGTTCTGATCAGAATTGCCAAGAAGAAGAACAGTCATTGTGACTTGTGAGTCTTCAAATCCATTACTTACTCGAACAAGTTTTTTTTACCAACAAACAGGGGTAAAATTCTCCTTTCTTTTCCTATCAGGACAACATGCCATAGCATTTAAATAACTAAATATTCCTGAACTGCACCTTTTAATTAATATATCTGATATGTATGAACTGTGTACACCTGAGAAAGCTATTTGAACTAGAAGTTTTTTGAAAAAGATTAAAGAGACATAATAAAAAAGAAGTGCCAACAATATGTTTCTTCAAGCTATAAAAAAAAATGTAAAAAGGAGGTTGAGATGGGTTAAATGATAAATAATTATCAAGTATTTACTATTTCAAGAAATTTAAGGAAAAAAAGTAAATGAGAGAGATCCCTTGAATAAAAAACAGAAAAAACTGTGTTAACAAGTTAGCAAAAAACTAAATTCTTCGATACAAAAAAATCCGTATGATAATTGTTTAATAACAAAAGCTTATTACTTCGTTAGGTTTTAATAGAAGTAATCAAGAAGGGGCATTTAAGATTACGAAGAAAAGCGCCCGTACGACTTTGTTAGATTATTGGGCAAAAAAATACAATAATTAAGCATACTTATGCTTACAAGTAACATCCTAATAATAGTTATTCATTATAGTCTATTTGAATGAAAGAAATAGATACAAGTAAAATAAATAAATTTTAAATGAAAATATTTTTATCATTTTAGATTTTTATCAATTTTTCCTTACGAGGAAGCATTAGTGATCACTATTGTTTCTAACCATATAATATATCATGGTCAACTTTGAGGGGTGTAGCTCATTGGTCGGACCCTATGTTTACTCTTTAGAGGTCACTAGTTCGAGTCTCACACAAACCTCAGGGTCACTGGAAGCTTACATAGTCGTTAACTTCAGGGTCCGTGGAATTAGTTGAGGTGCGCGTAAGCTGATCCAGACACCTACGTTAATATATATATATATATATATATATAGACACACCATGGTCTTGGTGGATGATGGAAGGATAGTGAATATTATCTCTAAATAAGTAATAAATAAGAAGGGGATAGACAGCTTTAAGTTTGCCATATTCAAGATGTTATTATTTAGAATTAAAAAGAAATATATACTCGTTGAGGACACGATAAAGATATTAGTCATCATGGAAATCTATCACATGAGTAGAAACTGGAAATCTTTCTAGTTCTGGAAAGCGACTATCCAGTTCTGGAAATCTTTTTAGATAGAATGCGACTCAAAAACTAGAAATTTTTCCGGTTCTCAACCTGTCCTACCATCACTGAAATTGACACCAGCCCATCCTCTCCTCCTCCCTCGTGGTCTTTCTCATTTTAGCCAACCCACTTCCACAAGATTCCACCTCTGCCAAGAGTACGTGAAGATTGGGTTCGTTGCAATATCTTTTTCACCCGTTGTAAGGCAAATGAAAAAGTTTATGATGCAATTATTGATAACGATTTATAATAATTCTTGTGTTTTAATGTTGTATCTACTGATATAATGAACAAGTTGCAGCTGAATACCGAAACATAGGACTCAGATAAGGTTAGAAAATTTGACTAAATAATAAGGGAATTTTATAAAATAAAAAATAAAAAAATTTATAAATGGTAGTTGACAGCCTGACATAGGACTCCGTTATAAATGGATATACGACTATAGGGATTTCACATTGGTTTCTCAAACCGAAAGGATTAGATATTTATATTGCTAAAACAACAGGGACTAAAGAATAATCTAATGAAATGGCATAAAACAACAAAGCATTTTTCAATCTTCACTCTTTCTCTCAACCAAAACACCTCCTCCATTAGGGTTAGTAAGGTACTGAGCTGAGCAGGACTTTCTCCGACTCAAGATGGTAAGAATCTCTACCAGATCTAAAATTAACTTATTTCAATAATTTTTTCTTTCGATTTCGCTTCGATTTTGTGTTTTTGTTTTAATTTATGAACAAAAAATCAATCAGGAGGGAAAAGCGAATTTGGAAGCGGCGATAGAACAACTGCAGAATGTCGAAAAGCAGATGAGGCTTGCCGGAGACGTCGCCGGCACTAAGAAAGCCGTTACCGAAATTCTCCAACTCTGCTTCGAAGCTAAAGATTGGAAATCTCTAAATGACCAAATTGCCCTTCTCTCTAAAAAACGTGGTCAACTCAAACAGGTAACATTATTTTTAATTAATTTGTAAATAAACTCAACTAAATTATGTGTTTTGTATGCTATGATTTGTTTGGTGGATTTTGAATTTTTTTTTTGGTGTAGGCTGTAACTGCAATGGTCCAGCAAGCAATGCTGTACATTGACGAGACGCCGGATCTTGACACTCGTGTAGAACTTATTAAAACACTTAACAGTGTGTCTGCTGGCAAGGTCTGATTGATTTTCACGCTCCTTTTATGTATATATCTATTTGGATTTGATTTTGTAATGTGGGTGTAAACACGCTTTTTTCTGTGAATTTTGTGGGTGTTGTTTTTGTAAGCCTGTTTGTTTATATGGCGTGTAGATATATGTTGAAATTGAGAGAGCAAGGTTGATTAGAAAACTAGGTAAGATCAAGGAAGAACAAGGGCTTACAGCTGAAGCTGCAGATCTGATGCAAGAAGTTGCGGTAAGATTTTGGTGCTTGTATTCTTAATTTATAGAGCTGTTTGTTTTCCTGTAAGAAGATTGATGCATTTTGATTTTTTTGAGTTGCAGGTGGAAACTTTTGGTGCTATGGCAAAAACTGAGAAAATTGCGTTTATTCTTGAGCAAGTACATATCTCTTTCTTTTGTTTGCGCTTTTTTTTCTATTTGGTACTTGTTCTTTTATGTTAATTAATGTCTTTGAGAGCAAACAAAGAAATCGGATAGCTAAGAGGCTAGAATTGCAACTATATGCAATTAATGGTGAAGGATATGATTGTATCTAAGGTGCCTTAACTGGGGGTCCTACTGCTGTAGACCATGGACGAGTTGTGGTCTTTTTAGCTCTGGTTTGTTAAGTTCAAGGCCCTTATTTGGGTTGTTTCTAGGGTTTTAATTTGAATGTGCAACAATTTTGTTGGGGCAGGTTCGTCTATGCCTTGACCGCCAGGATTATGTTCGTGCACAAATTCTCTCAAGGAAGATTAGTACAAGGGTTTTTGATGCTGATACTTCCAAGTCGAAGAAGAAACCAAAGGAAGGTGATAATGTTGTGGAAGAGGCTCCTGCTGATATACCATCACTGTTGGAGTTAAAGCGGATCTACTATGAATTGATGATACGGTATGTAATTTCCATATATTGTTTATGTCATGTTCTTGCTTTAATTTTCTTTTGAATAATTTTACTGAGTTTTTTTAGTTTCTTTGTTTTATGTGATGTTCAATAGTTTCATGATCTCCTTGGTTGCACAACCTCTGTATCTTTTTAAAGTGCATCTTTGAATTTTGCTGAGCTTATTTGGCCGTGTTTCTTCTTGGTTTAGCAAAATTTACTTCTAATGCAAAGAAATTACAGAAACGGTCCTCAGGATCTCTATAAATTCTATTTATGTACTTGCATGCCCCATGGGATGCTGGAAACAGATGTTTTTTACTTGTTCTGAAGTCTGTATTTGGTCTGTACAAGGCCTTTGATTTGGTCTTTGGATTGTAATTGTTAGCTTTATTAAAAGTGAATTGGAGTTGCTTTTACATACAATGTGTTCAAGTGACCCTGTTGGTAGGGTAACACACAAGATTACATGTTTTTCATGTGGATGTACAATGGCTTCTTGTTTGGAGCAAAAGGAAAGGCGTTCCTCATTTGAGATTATTTTTATTCTTTAATCTGGAGCAGTAATGCAGATAAATATGTTAGCCTAACTTAATATGCATACAAATCCATGCCCAATTCTATATATCCTGGGAGTTGATTTATTTTCAACCATGCATTTGAGTTGGCAAGCCCCTGTATTGCTTTCCAAGATTTTAAGTCATGCAGTGAGAACTATTGAATAGCGCTGTGATCTTGCATTATATTTTGCTGCTCATAGTTAGCAATCTGGATTGGCGATGGATTTAAGCCTGGTTGTCATTTGTTCTTTAACGATCACATTCAGTTCCAAACTCTAGCAAATTAATATGCTTGATTTAACCAAGTAATAAGTTGTCAAATATGATTTCTAATAAAAGGTTTGAATATGCTTGCTCAGAATGCTCTGCTGTCTTATGCTGGAAAGTTTCTTTTTCTTCCCACTTTTTTTTTTTTCAATTTAAAATAACATGTTGAAGGAAAATCAAAGTTCCTAACATCGAAAGTAGGCAAACTCGAACTTCAAATACATTGCTGATACTATTTATATTTTGTGATTTTTGATGGCAAACTGATATGACCATGCAATTGTGGATTTCTATAGTCTGATAAATATCTGTTGAGATTTCATGTTTGTGCATTTTACTGTAAGAATGGTCTCCTTTTCTTTTGAACAACAACCTGGAATTTCCTTCAAATACAGTAAAAAACCCCTGCAAAAAGGGTCTTCCTTTGCAGTATCTTTTGTGAATATCTCTGTGACGTGATTGCCATGCATACTTCTTCTACAAGGCCAAGTTTACTTGGTGATAAATTTTCACTGAAAAGATCTTTTTGATTGAAATTCCTTTGATTTAAAAGTCAGTAAAAATCCAAAGCATCCAACATATCCCAACCAATTATTATTCAAACTCCGTAACTTGATTTTGTGTTTGCTAAGTAGATTTTGAGTAAGAACTCTATGCAATGACTTTTGTCTTTGTGCTTTCCACTCTTGTTCTAGGTACTACTCACACGACAATGATTATCTGGAAATTTGCCGTTGCTACAAGGCAATATATGAGATTCCTTCTGTAAAGGAAAACCCTGCCCAATGGATTCCGGTAAGAACTTTTTTTTTTCTAGTTTTTGGTCTGTTGAGACTTCTATGGAATCTATTGGACGGCCTTGATATTTTACAACACGTAGGTCTTGAGGAAAATCTGTTGGTACTTGGTACTTTCACCTCACGATCCAATGCAGTCAAGCCTTCTGAATTCCACCTTGGAGGATAAGAATCTTTCTGAAATTCCAAAATTCAAGTATGTGTTGCTTTAGTCAGTTCCTGCATGTTGCTGGTCATTTAATTTATCAGTCTTGTCATTAAGTGTGTCTTTTCATTGGATGCTATTCCATAGGTTGTTGTTGAAGCAGTTGGTGACAATGGAAGTCATCCAGTGGACATCTCTTTGGAATGAATTCATGGATGAGTTTGAAAGTGAGAAGAACTTACTTGGGGGATCTTTGGGTGACAAAGCAGCAGAGGATTTGAGGCAAAGAATAATTGAACATGTAATCTACTTTCAATTGTCATATTTGCATAACATTTATGCTTTTTTCTTTCAATCTACCATTGAGTTTGGTTGTTCATTCATTTGCAACGTGTTTTCTTTTCAGAATATCATTGTTGTTTCAAAGTATTACTCGAAGATTACTGTGAAGAGAGTGGCAGAGTTATTGTGTCTCAGCATCCAGGTTCTCTCTCTCTCTGTGGCTGTGTTGTACACATGGTTTGTTTGCTCACATTAATCTTTGTTTTTGCATTTGTGTCAATGGTGTAATTATGCCGATCTTTGTTCTTCATTATGTGAACTTGAGCAGATTTGTGTGAATGTGTTTGTTTCAAAGATTTGAATTTTATCAGGCCTTGGTTAAATTAATAAAGGCTTCATGGTTGCCTGATGCTTCTGTTTAACTATTTATTCTAATATTCTATAATGGTGGTTAGAATATAAGCAATTTGCTTCAGAAATTATTTTGTCAACATAATACTCAAACTATACTGTTCCATCCTAATTGTAACTTCTGATGTTTTTATCTGAATTTAGATGTTGTGTTCAATTGTTGAACAGAGTCACAGGTAATATTTAAAGGTCTGTTGTTCAGATCTAAAGTGGTCAATTTTCAGATTAATTGGTAATATGGTTGTTGAAGGTACAAAAAGCCTATCTGTGACTGTTACCTGATAACTTAAGTTTTTGAGTAGAGTGGTCAGTTAATATTATTAGAGCCACTTTGACCTAATGTTTAGGAGTTGGAATCTTAGAAATCCCATTATTTGTGACTTAATTTGATGACATTGCAGTGGCTAATGCATTTGTGTTTAATCCATGTTGGAAGCCCAATTAAGTTTCTAATGATCTGGATGGTTAATAGTATAAATGATCTTTGTGTTCATGTAATAACTTGGAACTTCTGAATCGAGTGGAAGTTTGATAATGGCACTGGATCCTGGCATTCAAGAATGAGTTCTGTAATCCTCTTGATAGGCATTCTCCTTGAATCTTGTGTCAAACATATCGGGGTGTAAGCTTATTAGCAATCATGAGCTCTGCTTTGCAGTTGACATTCCCATGCAACCTCCCTGCCCATCCATAAATATTCTTTTACTTTGTATTACACTTTCTTTCCCTTTCTGTATGTTTTTCATATTTTATTTTTATTGTCAGTTAAAGACAACTAAGCTAAGGGTCAGGTTGGCTTTGAGGGGAATAAGATCTGTCCATACCCATTTTGTGAAATCTAGGTTCTCGGTGACTTGCAAAATTTGGCAGACAACCATCTATCTTCTTCGGTGACGCGGGCTTGAAAAAACAATAAATCAGGGCATTGCATTCCCTTGAACCATCTAAAGAGTCTTATAGACGCCCCTTTGAAACTGGTAGTTCGTATAGACCAACAATGATAGCTATTTTTTTTGTTTCTTATGCTGAAATCATAAGAAATAAAAGCTAAACTAGTACCTGAGGAAAAAAGGTCATCAACCATGTTTAATGAGATGTTAAGTATGTATATTGTTCCAGTTCTTTTGCATTTAATCCATCCTTTTCTCCAATTTAGGAAGCTGAGAAGCATCTATCTGATATGGTTGTTTCCAAAGCTCTGGTGGCAAAGATTGACAGGCCATTGGGAATAGTGTGTTTCCAAGTAGCAAAGGATAGCAATGACATTCTCAACTCGTGGGCAATGAACTTGGAGAAGTTGCTTGATCTTGTTGAGAAGAGTTGCCACCAAATACACAAAGAAACTATGGTCCACAAAGCTGCTCTAAAAGTTTGAAAGGTCTGATTTCGCTGAGAATGCATGGAGGTCTGTGTTTTAATGGCAGTGTGCAGATGGAAGTTATCCGAGAACCCATTTAAATATCTGCTGGCTGGGTTTGATTGGACATTCATCATGTCCCAAAGATGTTTCTTTTGTTGGTTAGGCTGTTAATTCATGTATGCTTCCTATAACTGAGAGTAAGATTATTGTTGTATACTTCTGGCACAGACTGTACCGCTGACTAACGGCAGGAACCCAAAGGGGCTTCTTTTATAGCAGTGGATGGAAATTTCTTGAGTTTTGTTCAAGATTCTTTTGTTTAGCATGGTTTCTCTTTATCACTCGTGTTCAGAACTGGGGGCATTTATTGTGTTTCTTGATGTCCTTTTACTGTAGGCAAATATGTTTTACTTTTTAAATGTTTTTTATTTAGAAATATATTAAAATAATATATTTTTTTATTTTTTAAAAATTATTTTTGATATTAGTATATTAAAATGATATGAAAATATAAAAAAAATATTAATTTGAAATAAAAAAAATAAATTTTTTTAAAGAGTTTTTAAAACGTAAAATCAACTGGAATTAATGTTGTTCCCCGTATACATATTTGTATGAGATTGCTGGATGTCATTCCATTCTGGAGATTTATAAAAACCAGCAAATCTGATTTATTATTGTTGATACCTGGATTCAGGGGTGTCGTTTGCCATTTGACTTTCTCTATCTATCCCACGTGACAGCTTGAGATTGACCCGTGACAGTTGAATATGACGGGTGTTTTTTACTGTTTTAAAAATATGTTTGTTTTAAAAAATGTTAAATTAACGCGTCTTTTTAGTTTTTTTTTTTTTGTCAAAAATAATAAAAAAATATTTATTTTGCATTTTTGCATTGCTGTTGATATCTATCCTCCTCCTAAAAGAGTGTTGGTGTTGGGCACCAGTACAAAATGTGCGTCTGTTGAAGTTTTGTTTTGATCTGTGCGGACGCTATGTTTTTTTCTTACTTTTCCCCACCGGAAATGGAATGAAAGTTGGGAGGAAGAATTCTTTTAATTGAAATACAAATTTTGATTCCAGTTTCCCACCATAGTAGGCACAGAAGAGTCCTGTGAATTCACCATTATTGCAAGAACAAAAATGCTGCTGCCGAGATTTATGTTTTGATAAATGATCTTTGATTTTCTTTTAATAACGAATTACACCTTCGCCAGCAGGAAAAAATCAATGGTAACATAGAAACACGGGTATCCTACCAAATCAGGTGGAAAAAGTTGTGTAGAAGAAAAATAAAAGCTGAGATGTATGGGCTATCCAGAAGACGAAGAATAATGGCTATAATCTGACCACGCTGGCAACTGAAATTCTTCCCCACCACTTTGGCTACTAGTGGCAGGCATGATCTCGCCTGGTTGCTGAGCTGGTAAAAACATAGGATCGGAATACTCTGTTGAAGAAGACATCGAAGGATAAGACGAAACAAGTGGAGGTGACAGAAACATTTGGTCGTACAGACTCATGGGTTGCCTTTGATAGCCACCAACACCTAAGATCAATTGAGGTTGGTTCACCAGCTCTCTTGAAATCTCACGGTTCTGCGTATGGTGAAGAGCTTGGGAATGAACTATGGCCTCGGTGGATGTAGGAACGGACAGAAGGCCGATGCTACTCGGAGAATCAGAGACGGTCAACTGGTTTGCTATTGGATTTGGGGGAGTCGGTCGAAGCTTGACGTTTTCTGGGAAGTTTAGTTTGGCCTTGTTGCCTCTAAATCTGAGAGCGGCTTCATCATAGGCTCTTGCTGCCGCCTCAGCTGTGTCGAAAGTGCCTAACCAAACTCTACATGCCTTGAATGGATCCCTTATTTCAGCAGCCCACTTGCCCCATGGCCTTTGCCTCACTCCCCTGTATTTCCTCCTCGGCTCGTCTGTGCAGGTTTCATTATATTCATATACGGGGGTGAATGCCATCCGTGTGGCCGCAGGTGTCATGGTGCTGATGGATTTTCCTGAGGCTGTAGATATTGGGGGGACGAGTACATCATTAATCAGCATTTTGGTGCTCATGAGACAAGCATAAATCAAGCTCATGCAACCATAAGAGATGGCAGAAATTACGCGTATAAAGTTAATAGAGATTTGCGAAGACAGGGCAGACTATTATATTAAGGTACATGCAATATTATGTTTTCATTTAACCAACTCCAGAATAACTCTCACCGTAAAACCAGAAAAAAGAAGAAAGAAAAACTAGTTAGCTTACCTCTTCCAGCAGAAGATGAGCCCCCATGCAAGAAGTCATCGCCAAATGCTCTACCGTGCCTTTTATACTCTTCACTGCCACCACCCCCTTCTTCCCTTTCTCTCTTGGCTGACAAATCACCATGAGCACAACTATCTTGATTATTTGGAAATGCTTCACTTATGCAATCAGAATCATCTGCAGGCACATTTCCGGCCACTACATGTGTCAAAGCAGTCACCATAACTGACATCTCTCTTTCCCTATTCAACCCAGAAAGCATTACTGGTAGTGGCCATTCTTCAACACTACCCGCTTCTTTTTTAACAATTTTATCTCCCTTGTTCGCCACTTTAAGCTTGTACATGCAGCGACTTTGAAAAACTGTAGCTACCTAACCTGATGAATCGCCTAACAAAAAAGGGAAGGAAAAAATGAAAATTAATTAATATTCTACGAGTTTCAACTCTCCAGAACTAAGACCCTTTAAGAATGTCTTAAAGGAACCGAAAAAAGTCGTCTGTCAAAAGATATAACCGCCACAATTGACATGACACATTGTAATTCAAGTCGGTATTGAGGAGATACTTCTTCTTGATCGTGAAGGAATTAATTCGGTGTAAGATTAGTATATTTATTGTCGAAAATTCAATTTTTGTTTCTTAGCTGCACCGAGTGGCTAAGACAATCACGGAAGGTTAAAGCCAAAAGACGGTCAAAATCTGTGGTGTGAACCTTGAAAAATAACACCCACAAATTATTTCAAGCCGGTGCTAAGATGAAGACTCTGACAGCCGACAAGTGTATGTCGGCCCACTCTCTCCTTGAGGGTGTCCAGTCGGCCCAATAGCATTTTTTCACTGTACAAATAGTCTACTCCTTACCCACATATCTGTATGAACAAAAACAAAAATAATATTGTCTTTAATCATTTATCTCTCCATCATGTTTTCCACTCATGCACTTTTGAAATTATCTTTGACATTTCTTTATACATTGAATTAAATAAATTATTTAAATCATTCCTCCTTTTAAATAATACACGTTGAAAAATTGATGGTTTGTGGGTTGAATATTATTATTAAAGTGAATCAAAGAGGTGATGTTCAAAATAAAAGAGATATAAAGAGTAGAGATAGATGGTACAAGATAGAAAACAGGAATAATATAAAATAATGTTTGGTAAAGAGAACCAAATTGGTCCGAGTTTAAGAAAAATAAAGAAAGAATTGATTTGATCCTACCTCTTTAAAAACCTGTTAAATTATTTTGAAAATTTATTTTGGTTAAAACAAGGTTGTTTTGATACTACGATGACAATAACTTTTATTCTTACATTAACCCGAGTCAACTATGATTGACCCTCCATGCCTGTATGATCAGTGCGTTGCTCCAACTTAG
>Ga0325411_1004320_pt1 | contig 15958 bp, 8 predicted proteins | sample PopdelMetagenome_13_FD_206181 | JGI IMG/M metagenome (GOLD analysis project Ga0325411, IMG submission 206181) | Populus deltoides microbial communities from Bellville, Georgia, United States - Xylem-PdIQD-R4 | ecosystem: Host-associated > Plants > Phyllosphere > Stem > Wood/Secondary xylem...
TGAAGTCCATGTTGAGTTCATATTATACTTATTCTAACACCATTAGTGAAACCTTGTCACCTTGACATAATTAACTTAGCTAGATATAATAAAGAAGAAGAACATAAATAAACAAGATAAGAACATAGTTTACTAAGTATAGTAAAGGAAATGAAAAACATAAACAAGAGATTAATGAAAATAAAACTTAAGCGTTACAACAATAAAGAGAGAGCAAAAACATGATCTTGATCTTAGAACCAAGATTGCTAAATGAATGGCAAATGCCTCCTTTTATATGCTAAAATTCAGAACTATTCATTTGGTAATTGATTATTGATGTAGTGGTCAACTATTGATTTAGTGGACTTGGTGGACAGCAGCACTTAAGCACTTTGGCTGGATGAAATGACATTGATCCATTCAGAATTTGGCAAAGTGTTCTTCATAAAAGTTGTTGGAAATCATCTTATCTTTCCACCCATAAAATTTTAGAGCATTTGGATCACTAGAGCTCGCAATATGGCTAAAATTCTGAGTAGTGCTGTTGGTGGACGTGGTGGATAGACCTCAAGCTCTTGTCTGGACGAAATGTAATTGTTACCATCAGAATTTGAGAACATCTTCTTCATGAGAGTTGTTGGAAATTGTCTTTTCCTTCCACCCATCAAATTTCACATCATTTGGCCTTCTAGAACTCCAGATACGGGTAAAATTCTAAGAAGTGTTTGGGCTGGATTACAGGACAGATTCTGACTTCTCTTTTGTGGCCAAACTTTGAATTTGAAAACGGCAGATTTGGGTCTTACATTATTCATGAACATTGTAGGCCTATTTCTTAGATTTCCATCAATATAAATTAAGCTTTAATCCAAGATCTACAGCTCCAAATATGACCCAATAACTGAATAGTGTTCCAATTTGAATTGAATCGGCATCTCCTTTTTAAGCTTAGTCTTTTCTTTGTCCTTTCACTTTCAATAGTTAATCATATCAATCAATCCTTTGAATTGTGAGATATGCCTGCATTTAAAATGAACATTTACTATAAATTAAAGCTATCTTATATTATCAGATCTGTTATTATAAAACATGCTCTAGTTAAGGAGTTATTGATACTTGAAGTGCAAAATGATGATATAAAACCTTGATAAAAATGCGCTTTTAAGTACTAATCAATTCCACTAAAGGTAAGTGATCTTTCCACTTCCCTCTAAACTTTAGAATACAAGCCCTTAACAAATCTCTAAAACTTTGTATAGTATGCTTGGCCATAATTAAGAGGTAAACCTTGGATCTCTGTCGAATACAATTGTCACCAACACCCCATATAATCTTACCACCTCGTCTACAAATAACTTTGTCAATTTATCACTTGAATCAATCATTCTTATCGGTAAAAACAATGTAGACTTGGTTAATCGATCTACAATCACCCAAATGATATCATTCCCCTTCCTATCTTTTGGAGACCTTGAAACAAAGTCTATGAAGATATCTTTTCATTTCCATTCTAGATTTGAGAGGGGTTGTAATTTCCCTACGGGTTTTTTATGTTTAATCTTCACCTGTTGATAGATCCCACAATTAGCTACAAACTCTACTACTTTCTTTTCATCCACGACCACTAATAGAACCCCTTTAGGTCTTTGTATATTTTGGTGCTTCTGGGGTGCATTGCAAACATAGATTTATAAGTCTTTGTAAGCAATTCTTCCTTTAAAGCCTTATCATTCGGTACATAATTTTGTTTCGTCATGGCCACTATGTCATTCTTTAACACTTGAAAAGGCGTTTATACACCCAAAATTATCTTATTCTTCACCCACTCTACCTTCAGATCTTTCTCTTGAGCCTCTAAAACTTTATCTCTCAGTATCAACCGTATATTAACTTATGCTAACAATATTCCTTCAAACCCCATAGTCAATTGTGCACACATTCCTTTTAATTACTCTAACTCCTTTTCTCCCGATCTGATCTTTTTATTGCCTTTCATTCTAATCTTCTGACTTAATGTATCAACTACTGCATTAGCTTTCTCAAGATGATACTCAATGACATAATTATAATTTTTAATCAACTCTACCAAACATCTTAATGTCTCAAACTCTTATGGTAAATAAACATTTATACCAGAATGTCATACAAGTAATGTCTCTAGACTCGTAAGGTAAACACTACTACCGCCAATTCCAAGTCTTGCACCAGGTAATTCACCTCATGAGTTTCCAATTATCTCAATACATATGATATAAACTTTCCATGTTGCATCAACACACATCATAAACCCTTTTTTGGTGCATTATTATACACCAAAAACCCCTCGGCTCCCGAAAAAAAAAGCCAATATAAAGGGTAGTTGTGAGCCTTTTCCTCAACTCTTTAAAACCCTCTTCATATTGTTTGGCCCACTCAAATTTCACTTCTTTACGAGTCAAATGGGTGAAAGGGGAAGTAATAGTAGCATCCTTATATGAAACTCTAAGCCAAGAAAACTTTGGATTTTCATTATAGTCACCGACCTTTTCCATTTCAAAACAACTTTAACTTTCCTTAGATCCACCATTATTTCTTCTGCTGACATGACATGCACTAAGAAAACCATCTTTCTTAGCCAAAATTCACACTTATCAAATTTGGCATGCAACCAATTTTCCCTTAACACTCATAGTACACTTTTCAAATATTTCTCATGTTCCTTATATCGACTTGAATAAATTAAGATATCATCTATGAATACCTCTACAAACTCCCAAAATGATCTAAATACCTTGTTCATTAAATCTATAGACATTGCAAGAGCATTTGTCAGCTAAAAAAAAAACATTACCAAGAACTCGTAATGACCATATCGAGTTCTAAATGCGATCTTTTAAATATCATATTCCTTAATCCTTAGTTGATAATACCTCAACCTCATATCTATTTTAGAAAATACTATCACTCCCTTCAACTGATCAAAAAAAGAATATATCCAAGGTAATGAATATTTATTCTTTATAGTTACCCTATTTAACTATTGGTAATCAATATATTGACTAAGGGTTTCATTCTTTCTTTTCACAAACAATACCTGGGCTCTTTAAGGTGAATTACTTAGGTAAATAAAACCCTTACCCACAAGTTCTTGCAACTGCACCTTCAACTCAAGCAACTTAGATATACCCATTTTATATGGTAACTGAGTTATGAGTGTCATCCCAGGTAATGCATTAATAGTCACCTCCACTTTTTTTTTCTAGAGGTAATCCTGACAATTCTTCTAGAAATACATATAAAAATTCCTTTACTATAGGAATACTATTCAACTTAGGACTCTCTTTCCCTGACTTTATTACGAAAGCTAGATAAGCTTGACACCCTTTTCTTAAACATTTGCTAGCGGCCATTAGCGATATCACATAGTTTGGTATCACTCTCTTTTCCCCTTTAAAATGTCACCTTCTTGCCATCATCTCCTATAAATGTTAATGCTTTCATAACACAATCCATCTATGCCCTATATACACTCAACCAATCAATTCCTAGTGTAATGTCAAAATCAAATATCTCTAATGGAATTAAGTTTAACCTCATTCTTTTTCCCTCAATTGACACTACACACCCTTTACATACATATTCAATGTCTACCGACTCATCTAAATGTATACTAACTACTATTTCTCTTTCCAATATACCTTTATCAAAGTTCAATATATTTATATTTCTAGATGCTACAAAAAAAATAAGTAGCTCCCAGATCAAACAAAGCATAAACTAAATGCAAATTTAATTCTATCATACTTGCCACCACCTCAGTTGCAGTTCTAACATCCTCGTATGTTAGATGATAAACCATCCCTTAAGTCTTTTCTTGTTATACTCTGGGCCTTCCCTATATAGTATTGTCCCTAACCGAGTAGGTCCCCTAGGCGTTATCCATAGTCACCGACTGTTGATGACTCTGTGCTGGAAATCAAGATCTATGACCCATCATCCTCAAAGGGCATTCTTTTTTAAAATGCCTTATCTCTCCACAATAGAAACAACTTGTCCCTAGATGTTTGCAATCCTTCCACTTATACCCCCTCATGCCTGTAAATAGAACATTTACCCACTATTACTGCACAATCTTCAGGATGTTTTTGGTTGCACTTGTCACACAAGGGAAAAGATGACACTTACTATCTCATAAAACCCCCAGCTGAATTAGTCATTGGACGAATAGGCACCCTAGAAAAACCTTAACCACTAGATTGTACTGATTTTACTAAAAACCTACTAATAGCAAAGCTTCCCCATTTTCTATTGAACTACCAAAAAAATAATTCACTCTTTCCTTTCTTAGGTAGAGGTAGGTGCCTAGTAGAAACCATCATGTCTTTTTTTTCCCAAATCTAATTTGTTTCACATCATAATTACCCTAATTTTCCCTTTGCAACACAACCTTCAAAGATTGAGTCGCCTCAACTAACTCCCTTATAGTTTTGGGATGTAAAGCAATTAGTCCATTTCTAAGTTCATGTCAGAGTCCATCTCCCAGTCTATCAATCCGATGTTGCTCAGTCGATATTATATTAGTAACAAATATAGAGGGGTCTTAGAACCGCCTCTCATATTTCAATATTGACATGTTACCTTGCCTCTATGCTAAGAACTCCTGTTCTTTATCTTGACGATGTCGCATCATAATTACCCTAATTTTTCTTTCGCAACACAACCTCCAAAGATTGAGTTATCTCAACTAACTCCCTTATAGTTTTGGGATATAAAGCAATTAGTTTATTTCTAAGTTCATGTCAGAGTCCATCTCCCAGTCTATCAATCCGATGTTGCTTAGTCGATACTATAGTAGTAGTAAACATAGAAAGGCTTTAAAATTGCCTCTCATAATTCAATATTAACATGTTACCTTACCTCGGTGCTAAGAACTCATATTCTTTATCTTGATGATGTTGTCAGGAGTAAATTCATGTTTCAAATTCAAACTTAAAGTCACCCTAAGTCAATAGCTTTCTTAATCTTCTCCCTCTCATCATGGCCCACCATGAATAGGCATCATCTAATAGTAATTGTGTCACATAAGATACTTGTACATTTTGTGGTACTAATGTTAGTTTAATATGTTATATAGCCAATCGGTTGGTTACACGTGACATTATTATATTCATATAAATATATATTTATTATTAATAAAGGCTTAATTTATATTTAATATTAATATAATATTAGATTAATAAATCTAATATTTGATTTATGAATCTAGAGTAAAAATAAAATCCACATGATAAAAAAGCTTTGCAAAGGAAATTATAAAGTTGTTATAATTATGATATTCCTATTTCATTAAAGCATTGTTCCTAATATATTCCTAATTGATGCTCTCTTAAATATTGTATATTTATTAGAGTTGTAGAAACTGGTACATATTATGTTCTTTCCTTTATGAAAGGAAGCGGTTGTTCTTATAAGTTATGGTATAAAAGATACCTAGAACTAATATATATGTGTTTGTCATAAGACAAGTACACTAAACTAACCCGCATGAGAATTCTATATGGAGAGATCACTTATGTCTATGGAAAGACTCACGTGATGGTTGTGTAAGTGATCCTTAGATTTGAGATCACTAGCTTATCTTATATATAGAATGTTATACTTTGATCTAGTTACATGCTATCTTAATTGAGATAAGGAAGGGGCATACATTAGGTATAACATAAACTATATAAAAATACTTGGGTGATTAAGAGAGGATTCATCACTCTAGGTGAATTAGGAAAAAATTTAATTCTGTTCTCAAACAGAATTGACTAAGAAATCCTTGGCTAAGGTAAAATGAGATATGAAAAGAATTTCAAATCTTATTCAAAAGATCAATGAATATTATGTAGAGAACAAACATGATTTAACATGACAGACATACTTCATGCTTTAATATTAAATCGAAACATTATTGCTGAAAGAATATTAATTACACTGAGAAATCGGTCACTAACAGGTTAAGTCAAACTACTAATAATGTTTATAATATTTAAGGCATCTTAATAAGTTGTTAGACAATGCACGTGATCTTTAAATATAAATTAATCAATTGTTGAATTGATAATAAATTAAATTATTTAATTTATTTAATTATAATTATAATTTATATTTGAGGCACCACATTAGAAACCTAATGAGTCACACACATTAAGAACCATTAGTCAGAAATTAAACTAGGATGATTTAATTAAGTATGATTTAATTAAAACATATTTTAGAAATTAAGAATTAGAGTATAATTAATACATAGATTATATTTCTAGACTTGAAAAAAATAAATTAAGAACTTGATTGAGTAAATTTCTAAAATTATCCTATATTAATATATGTATATTATTCAAGAGGCAAATTTATATTTTTCCAATTTATATGATTTTTCATATTTCCTTATAAATAATAAGTTATGCCTCTTCTCACTAATGGTTGTCTGTTAGACAAAAAAAACTATGTAAGTCATATAATAAAGAGATAACGCTCTAGGCATAACAATCATTCTCTCATAAATAGGGATTTAGAAGATTTCTCGCTGGTGGTTTGTGTGGGTTACCGTTGAAAGCCGGACAATTGGACGACTTATGGTTTGCAACAACCCAACCTTCAAAGAATTATTCAAATCTCTAAAAAACTCTAGATCTGTCTAACGAGATCCTAGGGACTCTTGAATAATTTATTTTATTATTTCTACTACGTGTATGATATTCAAGAATCTAACAATAGTAGCGGAGCCAAATCGCATACTCAATTGTTATTGGAATTAATTAGAAATTTATTTTATGTGTAAAAAATAAATATTTTTTTTTCAAAAGTGGTCAGATTTTTCTCTCAATGACTTTTTAAATCAAATAAAAAAAACATAAACTCTAATCGATTATTGTTCCGGCCAGATCAAATCTGGTTGAATTCTAGATTTTATGCCTAAATTCCAGCAACTAAAAAAAGGAGGGGTTAAACGTTGTCAGTGGCAATGCTATCCCCTAAAGCACTTGCTACAGCAACGCACCTAGCAAGGCCGCAACGTGATCTGGCTGCACCAGCAACCGCTACAAATTTGCAACAACTGCAGGATGAAGAAGAAAACCATTTTTTGGTCTTTAAGGTTTTGAGAAATTACCTCCTTACCTCTGCCCCTTTTTAATTTTAAATATTAGGCTTTTAAGTTTGTATATTGTGAATATAACCCTAAAACTATATGCCTAATGACAATTTAGGATCTTAAGGTAAATTATGAATTTACCCTCTATAAATAAAATTTAGATTTTATATCCTAAAGTAAATTAATAGTAGAATTAATTTTCCTAATAGGATTAAGAATGAATTAAATTGTTTAATTCATTTTTTTATTTTTATAATATCCTAATGGGATTAGAATTTATTTAATTAAATAGTTTAATTAAATATTAGAAAAATATTTTTTTAATTAAATGAGAGTTTTTTAAGTCGAAAAGTTTTTTTGTTTGGGAAATTATCAAATTGGATTTTATTGAATATTTTTAAGTGTTAGAAAAATTATTTTAAATTGCACATAAAGCCAAAATTAGAATAGCATGGAATATATTTTTAATTATGCATATTAAAATTTTTTATTCATGATGGGTGATTATAGACATTAAAAACTAATGTGACTGTACTTTTATTTTGATTTATTTTGAGTTGTTAAGTTACTCAAGATTGGATAAATTAAATAGAATTCTTACCCATTAGGAAAATCTAAGTGAGATTTCCTGAATTAATAAAGAGGGCTATTAATTTGCAAGAAAATTGTGGAAGACCAAATTAGAATTAAAAACCTTATCAAAATTTGGAATTTAAATATGTAAACATGAAACTAATACTCTTTATCTTTATATAAATAAGTTAGATAAAAATGAGTAGTGACATCTATATGCAGCACAAATTGACTAGACCAAATTTCTGAGATTGACACTTAAATGTGAGAATTGTTCTCAAGTAAGAAAATATGTTATATATCTAGAAAATCCAATTCTAAATGTCCTTGCTGAGGATGCTAAAGAAGAAGTTAGGAATTAAGATTAGTGTCATAGTAATGACAATGAACAGACTGCTTGTGTGATATTAGCTAGTATGTCACCTAAACTTTAAAAGTAGCATGAGCATATGGATGCCCATACTATGATTATGCATCTTAAAGAATTGTTTGATGAGATCAATAGGACTGAGGTATAAGTCCTCTAAGGAATTGTTCCGCTATAAGATGATAAAGAGTTCTTCAGTGAACACCCATGTTTTGAAATTGATTGGCTATATTGAGAAATTAGGCCAATTGAGTTTTGTCATAAACCATGAGTTAATTGTTGACTTGGTCTTATAATCATTACCCCAAAGCTTTTCGCAGTTCAATATGAACAAGTTAGATAGTGCATTGCTAGAATTGCTTAATATGTTTATAACTACTGAAGAGGCTCTTAAGAAGGAAAAAGACCAAGTTCTTCTAGTTCAGTCTTCTAGAATGTTTAAGAAAAAGGATAAGAAGAATAATGGTATTGTCTCTAAATCAAACAAACCTACTGAGGGCATCAAGAAAGACAAGGGCATGTGTCATCGTTGTGGCAATGAAGGACATTGGAGGAGGAATTGCATGGAATACCTTGCAACCATGAAGGCAAAAAAGCTTAATGAAGCTTATACTTCAGGTATGTTTATAATTGCAAATTATCTTACTAATTTGCTTTGTAGTTCTTGGGTATTGAATATCGAATGTGGTTTTCACATTTACAATTACATGCAAGAACTAAAGAAAATTACAAGATTAGTTGAAGGTAAAGTGGACCAATGACTTAGTAATGAAGTAAGGTTTGTTGCATTAGCTCTAGGAATTAGTTATGCATTAGTTATGCATTAGTTGTAAGAACTAGTTATTTTGTTTTGCTTAATGGGTTGATACTAGAACTTTATAATTTTTATTTTGTTCCTATATTTTAAGACATTGCTGTCATTTTATTTAGTATTAAATGGATTTTAAATTTATTATTGAGGACGAATATTGTTCTTTTATAATAATGATATTTTTATGAATCTGGTAATTATACGAATGATTTGTATATACTTGAATTTAAAATGCTTAGGTTCAATATAAACTGTAATAAAATTGAAATACAAATTGGAATAGATATTAAGAAACTTCAATTGGATCGAGGTGGTTAATATTTGACCAAATATTTCAAGGAATATCAAAAAAAAAAAGAGATTCTTTATACATTTTAGAACATTACATCCATATGAAATATATTTCCAAGGCTAAAACATTGGATGTTTAGTCTGAACCTTAAAAAAACAAAATCTTTATAAATTTAGTAAGACATGTCATGCAAATAAAGACCTTTCATGGAAGCTGTGAATAACATGTTGCTCATAATTTATGAGTCAAAAAATTATTTGGAAATAATATATGATATTATTCTAAGAAATGACTTGAAGCTATAAACTTCATGTACTAACTAAGTTTGGAACTTGGTTGATCCACCTAAAAGGATAAAACCCAATAGATCTAATTTTGATGGTATAATCAACAGATTTGATTTCATAAAAAAATGGATAAACTTTGTGTTTACAAAATGTTAGTGTAAGTAGTGTCGTTTTTCTAATATTATATGTAAATGACATATGATTGTTAAGAAACGACATATCTTCACTTTAATCAGTAAAGTTTTGGTTGTCCAAGAATTTATCCATAAAGAAATTAGAAGAAACAACATATATATTGGATATGAAGATCTATAGAGATAGATCTAAAAGGTTGCTTAGATTGTCTCAATTCATGCATATAGACTGTATGACAAAATAGCTTAACATGAAAGAATCTAAGATTAGATTCTTATCTATTTTGCATGGAATAACTCCCTCCAAAAACATGTTTTCTAAGACACAGATTGAGAGAAATATGATGGAAATGTTATCCTATACTTGACTATAGGATGCATTAATAGAGAAGATAAACTAAAAGTTCAAAATTGTTTGAATTAATAATCTTTCAATGAAATGTTGGGAAAATAGTGAATACCAATCAATATATATTTTATTCTAAATAGTAGTGCTCTGAGTTGAAAGAGTTCCAAACAAGAGAACAAAACTGATTCTGCAATTGAATAAGAGTACACATTCATGTTTGAGGAAACAAAGAGGTTGTTTGGATCAAGAAGTTCATTAATGAACTAGGTTAGTTCTTAGCATTGTTAATCTAGTTGCCCTATACTGCGAAAATAATGGAGTCATTACATAAGTGAAGACACCAAGGTCTCATCAATGATCCAAACAAGTTCTTAAAAAATTCCATTAGATTTAATAAATCAATGAAATGAAAAATGTAAAAATAGAGTGAGTACCCACTAAAGAGAATCTAGAAGATCCTCTTACTAAGTCACTATCCATGCAGAAGCATTAATGCTACATAAAGCAATATGATATTAGATATATGAGCGGTTAACTTTAGTGTAAATAGGAGATTGCTAGTTTAATATGTCTCGTAGCTAATTGGATGGTAACATGTGGCACTATTATAGTCATGTAATTACATATTTATTATTAATAAAAGCTCAATTTATCTTTTATATTCATATAATATTATATTAATGAATCTAATATTTGATTTATGAGTCTAGAGTAAAGATAAAGTTCATGGGAAAAAAATGCTTTACAAATGAAATTATAAAGTTGTTATAATTGTTATGAGATTCCTATTGCTTCAAAGCATTATTCGTAAAATGTTCTTTGTTAATGCTCTCTTAAATATTTGGCATTTGTTAGAGTTGTAGAAACTGATCCATATTATGTCATTTTTTTTTAATGAAAAGAAGAAACTGTTTTCATAAGTTGAGGTATAAAAGATTCATAGAACTAATATGTAGGTGCTTGTCATAATATATGAACACTGAATCGACCTGTATAAAAATTCCATATGGAGATATCACTTATGTATATGAAAAAGCTCACGTGATAGTTATGTAAATGACCCTTAGACTTGAGATCACCACTTATGTATATGGTGGGGGTGGTGGATCAAGATTTTTAAAATCCAGTTAATTCGATCCAATTAGTATATCTATATTTCTTTTTTTTTTTGATAATTTATGGAATGAGCATTTATTTTTATTTTATTTAGAAATATTTTGACTTCAAAGTTCTTATTAGTAAGCTTCTTATTAGATTTCTCTAACATAATAAAAATAACTTGTTTTGCTAAAGAGAAAAAAAAGATAATTAGAATTTAATGATAATACAATGTATGAAAATTAGATCAAACATTGGAGGTGTCATGAAACTTATAGTCTATGTTGAATGTCCGCTTTTAAATAAGAATTCATGAAAGTTAGGAATATAAATCCAGCCCGTAATTATTTATAATATCCATAAAAAATCTAGTCAAACCTAATATATTAAACCTGCTATCCAAGATAAAATTAAATAAATCAAATTTATAATTTATAAAATATTAAAAATTTAATTAGATATAATTATAGATTTAAAGTCGACTTAATTATATCAATTAACTCCTCCAATGAAAAAAAAAAAAAGGTTTTCGCTTTGTGTTCTAAGTGGTTCTCTTTTCTTCTCTAGTGTGTATTATATCTCACATGAAGGGTATTTTTAGTGGCTTTCATGTAATTTTTTAACCCATGGGAAGAAAATGTAATATAATGCAAACCTCCGAAGGATGAAAGTGATTTTTCCTTATTAATATCATTGTTAATTAATCTAATTAGAATAAATAAAGTGCCACGTTTCAGAAAATCAATAGTAAAAACATTTTTATTTTCTTTTATTAATAACTCCTCAGTCCTCACCCTTCTTCTCTTTTCTTCACTCATGTCCAATCTTGTTGAAAATGATTCAGAATGTTTTTAATTATTTTAATTTTTTTTTTAATTTTCCCTCTCTTTCTTATATTATATGTCGAGCAAAATATTTGTATTAAAAAATTCTCTCCACACTGTCCCAAACGCCAAAACCGAAACCAAAAAAAAAAAAAAAAACAATGGCGGTGGCGAATCCAAACGCTGCCTCTGTGCCTCCGCCACCCGACTACGACGTCGAGTTTCGTAGCTTAGCAGACGACGCCTGGTACAGCGTTTGCACGGTTCTCGACGGCGAGAAACTCACTATCAAGTACCAAAATTTCAGTGACGACGACGACTCCATTTTCGAGGTGAAGAATTTCAAAACTTTGGAGGAACTAGAGAGCTTGAAGGACCGGTTCCGCCCTATTTCTGCTCAATTGCAGGACAACGAGTGCCACAAAGTGGTCAGAGGTGTCGTTGTTTGCGCCTCTCATTCCTTCGATGGCTCTGACAACCGCTTTTACGACGCCGTCGTCGATGATGTGAGTCTACTCTTAATTTTCTAAGTGCGTTTTTTATTTATTTATAATTTGACAAAAAAAAATGGATTTATTAGTTGATATGATTTGTGCTTGTGTGTGTGTGATTGCTGAGTTAATACCATGTTTAATTAGATTTGAAGATTGTTTTTCTGGTCAGGATTTGGTATTTTATTTTTTATACTATGAGAGAGAGAAGAGAATCTTTTGATATTCTTAAAAAAAAGTCTTGCTCTTTTTCCCACGTTCATCTTTACTTGTATAAATTTGCATCTCTTCTTTTGTCCTTGCCCAGATGCTCATTTGTTTTGTTTTTTATGCTTACGATTAACATTTGAAGACATCAAATTTGTGTTCATTTTGATTTCATTAGGAATGGATTGAATGGGATATAAAGTGTTCAAATAACTTAATTTCATTATTCTTAATCACCTTTGCACGCCAACAATAGTGCGCTTGAGTTTGATGAGAAAAATTAAATTGATCAGTGTCATGAACCATTTTCATATCATGGTTATCTAATTTGGCTCTTTAATTTGTAGATGAATGAGTTTATCCAAATGAATCTGCTTCTATGGAAACGAATTAGAATTGCTCTCTTATTGGGAGGGGGGAAGAAGACAAAGGAACTGTAAATGGTGTGGCTGTACTAATGCCCATTTTCTGCTTCCACCACCATGGAAATGATCATACTACTATCTGAAGCCTGTGTTATGATATGATTGCATTTAGTCTCCGGGTCTAGGGAACTGGCTATGAGTTTGAAAATGGACTACATACATCTAATCATTATGTGAGATAGTGGATAGAACAATAGACTATATAATCAGGAGAGAGAGGAATAGACGCATGCATCAAACTGGAACTGCTACTGTCAAGACCTCATTAGAGCTATTATCCAGGCTGTTCATCTCAGAATGGCAAGATCTGCAATTCTGCAGGAGGCAAAAAGTAATTTTAGTCTAGAAGATTATTGTACCAAGTGGAATTTTACGTGATTAGTGTTTCTTGTTATAAGTTCTTTTAGTTTGCTTACATTCTACTCCTATAGTTGTAGCAATTCTATTGTATTTTATTGGGGTAGTTCCCTCTTGGTTCCTTTTTGGATGAATGAAGAAATACTAAAAAAAAAATTAGCTTCAGAATTTTGGTTTTGTCATTCACTATCTGAATAGCTTTCTAATAATCTGTAGAAAAAAATGGGAAAAATATAGGCATACCGATGGAAGATGCTCTAGTAGCTCCTAAAAATTATTTTAGCTATTAGTGGTTGACAGGTGCTCTTTTTGGTAGGTGGTTCATAAGGAGCATTCATTTGAACAGGGAGGAGAAATGTGTTCGTGCACATTTATCGTGATCATGCAGCATGGTCCAGTCGCTGGGTGTTTTGCTAACAAAACAATTGAAAGCCTCTGCCTTGTACAGTCCTATGCTTGCCTTGATCCTAATTTACAGCTTTTCTTGAAGATGGTGAAGGAAAGACTTCAAAATGAACCTTGTGTACTTGAGAACAAGAAGTCAGCCACAAGCTTTGCTAAATGGCTTAACCAGGCAAGTTATTGTATTTGTGATATTTCATGATTACCATGTCTAAGCATTTCTTTTTTGCAGAATACTAAGTGTGCCAAGCAGTCTCCTTGTATGAAACGTCCACCTGATGGTTTGTCTCTTAATCTCTTCTGCTATAGAAACTTATTTAGAATTGAACAATGTGCTAACTTTAACTACTTGGACTCTGCTTGAGTTTTTCTTTTAATTCTCTTACCACTTCAGCTTCTGATAGTAATTTTAACTATGCAATTGCTCTTTGTATTTCTTTCGTCTTTATAGCACCTCTAATATGTTCATTACGTTTTCTATCAATTCATTCATAGATTGAATCTGATCAACTACTAACAATCTTAATTTTTGTCATCTTGTCATGATCAACTTTTACTCTACACATTCAATATTTCCTTCTTTGTATTTGATGTAACTCACTAGTTCTTTTTCTGTTATCCCCTGCATCTCACTATTTTTTTTTTCTCTTTTTTACACTAGAGGCAAAGAGTAACAATCACAGTGATTGGTCTAGGGATGACAATGACCTCGGAGGCTGTAGCTCTGTGTTTTTGATTGACAATTTAGATAAAGATCTATCTCCTTCAACAATTGTGGAATTCATACACTCACGCACTTCACTCTCAGTTCAAGCATGTGTCTTCCCAAGCATGTCATCAGAGATGTACACACAGGGGGCCATTGTGTTGAATTGCAGAAAGAATCTTGAGAAATTGTCCAAATTTCTAGATTGTCAAGACCATATTATCATGTCAAAGAGAGGAAGGTATGTATTGTGATAAGTAATCTGATTGACTTTATAATTTGCTGTATAGTGGAGTTTAACTAAATGTTTGCTGTTATTAATTTTTCTGTCTTTGTTTTTTTTCCTCATCAATAGTTCTTTGAAACATTATACCTTGCATCTTAACAAGCTATGAACAAGGGCTTTTAATTGTTCAGATCTCGAGCATACCAAATGTTTCAACATGTATTATTATGTTGTTGACTTTCCATAATGATATCTGATGTTACTTGAATTGAAAACCTGACCAGATTTTCTACTTTATTGCGTGTCTGTATATGAGATTTGATGGAGAAGCTCATTGAAGTTTTTGACTTTTTGGTTTCAGTATCTTTGCTTTATTTGTCTGACATTTATTCAATTAGCGTTGATAACCTAATTCATATCTGCAGGCCGTGGGTGGTAACTGAGAATCTGTCTGGGTATGATTCATTTGCAGTGTCAATTCAAAACTTGATGCATAAATATCAGGCAAGCTTTGCACAAGTTTCTTTTTCTGTATTAGGCTAAATGGTTTAGGTACATGTAGAGGATGTCGCAGATACTTTGGTATGTGAAGATTTTTCTGCCGCCTTGAGTTCTAGAGGTTGCATGGTCATATGGGCAGCATTTTCCTCCTTGAATGTATGCAAGAAAATGAATAAAAGAGTATTTTGGCACGTTTGATCTTTTATATTGGCAGGTTGCTTATGATAGTCATTAGCTAGTATAAGAATCAAACTTCAGTTTTCCATTCATGTTTGATAAGAACTTAAATCCTGCACTATCATAATAACTGGTGCTCCACAGTATGATGTGTGAGCCTCACCACCAAATAGTTCAAGCTTTTGTGTTGGTATAAGTTCTTTAATCGTTGAATTTCACTTTTTTTTTTTTTTTGCGCAGGAGAATTGGCAGCATAAAAGTACTGGCCATGCTTTAAAAGTTGTTTGTCCTGGATCTGAGGAATACACGACTGCAAAGCAGCTGAGAGATCTATTCATGGAGTTCGCTGAGCATCAACGGCGATTACACAAGAGGCTAGCGATGGAGGAGAGAAAGATCTTGCAGCCATCCCAAGTAGCATAGGTACTTGAATGCATACTGTATATAGGTCTGTCAACATTGTAAAGGAGAAGCTTACCGAAACTAAATGACACGTGATGGGAAAAAGGAAATTAACCTCCCTTGTTTAGGTGTTTCAAAGAGGGCTTTAGTTTTGTATGAGCAGACTGCGTGTCATTTCCGGAAAAACAAGGTTTTCTTTTTGAACCCAAAAACTTATTTAAACCATTTTA
>Ga0325411_1004324_pt1 | contig 15947 bp, 3 predicted proteins | sample PopdelMetagenome_13_FD_206181 | JGI IMG/M metagenome (GOLD analysis project Ga0325411, IMG submission 206181) | Populus deltoides microbial communities from Bellville, Georgia, United States - Xylem-PdIQD-R4 | ecosystem: Host-associated > Plants > Phyllosphere > Stem > Wood/Secondary xylem...
AGCTATTTGATTAATTGTAATTGATTTCTGGTTTCTTTGCTCACGCATGCCTTCCTCCATGTATTCCCTGCCTCCATGTATTCCCTGTGAGTGCAGCGTACACTTTCTTTTTTTTATTTTTTACTTGGAGATATGGTGATTTTTTTTAAGGATATAACCTTTTTAAAGTACAAACCACACCTCATAAAAATAAAAAGTACATGTTTTTTATATGAATCTCACAAAAAAAAACCAACCACAACTCCAAACCAAACACCTCCGACTTCTCTTTTAAAAGCTGTTTTGGTGGGGCGTACTATAAGAATGTGTTTGTTTTTTTAGGTAACTTTTGTGATTGTGGTTTGAAAAAAAATAAATTTTAAAAAAGTATAGTTAACTGTGGTTAGTTGTATTAGACATGTGTTTGATAAAAATTATGGTTGAAGTTTATGTGTAACAAAAAAACATGTATAAAATGTTTCTGTTATATTTGGAAGTATGGTTGCAATTATTTTTTAAATTTTTTTTACTTAAAAATATATTAAAATATATAATGAAGTTTAAGGATGTGTTATGTTAGATTCTGTCAGCGAATTTTGACATGTTTTTTTTTCTCCCTTTCCTTTGCTTTGAATCCAAAGTCAAGGAATATGAATAACGTAATGGCTGGTAAGCTTTTAGCCTCGTCCATGTTTTCGCTGGATTGCTTTTTTATACTGTTATCGGCCATTGAAAAATAAATCATTTAGCGGTGATAGATTCATGTTGTTTGAATCTCTTTTTATTATAATTGAATTTAATTATAGTTTTTAATTTAAATTCAATTAGTAAATAAATTGAATTCACATTAATAACATAACATTCAATTCATTTAGTTTTATACATTACCTTCATTTTATTTATCCAAAAGTTTCTAAACAAAATGAGTAGATATATATTTTGTGAAAGTTATTTTTAATATTAAATTTTTTTATTTAAAATTGTAAATTAGAGAGATCGGTGTTTGATTTGTTTTTTTTAATATTTTTAAAAATTGAATTTTATTTACTATTCAATTCTTAATATTTTAAAAAATTTTAAACAGATTCAAATCACTGAATTAAATTCAATTCAAATCTTTAAACATGCTCCTGGAATTCAAGTAAATGATAATTGTCAATCCCCGATAACATGAACTCTCGCTGCAAGCAAATTAATACGCATGAGAGTTCAACTACCTCGTATCAATGGAAAAGTTATATTTGTTGTTTTGGTTAGAGTTTGTTCCTATAATTTATTTTTTTGGTTACATATATTTGCCTCCATAACCTGTATTTTTTGTATATATTTAGTTTAATGCAAAATGCCATGATCACTAAATAATATTGATTTTCCAAAAACAACTGTTTTTGATAAAAAGTAAATGACGTGTGTGTATTTTTTGCTCTTTTGTTTTACATCAATTTAGTGTAATTTACATGTAGACATGAACAAGTGTATATATATTTCTTGAATAATTTATAGTAAATTTTTCCTAGCTAAGAATTAAATATTTCTAAATCCAAACCCTTTCAACGAGTGCCTAAAATCGAATTTCACTAACAGATGCGATTAATCAAGAGATTGGGGGAGGGGGGGGGGGTAATTGTAACTCGCTATATATATATTTGACACTTTAATTTTGATGAACTAGCTATCAGTATCATGAGGGGTTCGATTCTTTTAGCATTTTAGGCTATAGATTAGAGGCGTTTGTACAAGGTTGTAAGCATAGTTATAAAACCCGACTCGGTAGCATTGACCTAGTAAAATGACTGGGTCACAGGTTTAGCGGGTCAACTAGAGATAAACCGGATAAAAAACCAAGACACACGATAATATAGTTTGTTTTGACATAAAATATCACATTAACATACATGCTAACATATATAATTAACAAGAACATATCACGTTAACATATATATATTAGCATAATTAATTAATATTAATAGATTAAAAGGTGTATTTATCTTCAAATAAACAAACATTTAATAAAATTTAAAGATATTAAAGGCAAAGATAATAAAATAATAAGTTGTTTTAAAAATAAATAATTTAATATAATAGATATAAGGTGATCATATCTAAACCAAATACTAAAAGTCTAATCTTTTCATGCAGAAATTATAAATGTGAGAAAATGTGATGAAGTAAGAATATTAACGCAGACATGAATTTCCAATCACATAAGGTCAAGCCATTGGCCACCCGCATTAAATCGCATCAGGATCTCCGCAGCTTGATAAAAATATGCACATATCTCCTCGTGCCTTTCTGCAAAGAACTGAACTTGCAAACTAAAAAGACAATGAAATGAATATATTATTTTAGCGTTGAAAGAAAAGTGAGAAAAACCTTATTATTAGAGAATTCTCAAAAGAAACAAATGGTTCAAAGCCGGCCATCAAAAAAAGTATTGTTAATTTCTAGTTGAAGAGGATCGCTATAAAGACAGAGTTTTAGATTAATCAAGTTTTGAAAAGATCGTTTTGAAGGTTCAGTTTTGTTTATTTTTACGAAACTTACTATGCAAAACACTTAATTAGTCTTTGCCCAATAAGTACTATAAAAATGAGATATTTGTTGTTACTTATTTTTATATTCCTACATATATAAAAAAAGAGAAAATACAAAGAAAAATAAAAAAATATTTGGAAGAAATCTAAAAAATTAACAAGATGTCAGAATGCCTAGAAATTGGATAAGGAAGTTTTAAAATATAAAGATTAAAAATTAACAATATATTTTAAAAGAAAAATGCTGTTGGGTTAATGGCTTCCTGGAGCTTCAGGTTAGAGGATAAATGGTGTGGTTTAAACCCTAAGCCCCTGTGGCCTAGTGTCTCTACACTTCTCAAGCCATGATTAAGGTTTTAGGATTGGAAAAAAGTCTACCAGCCAAGAATTATTTAAGATTTTTATTTAATTATTTATAACCGGTTGTAGACATGTTAATGCTTCATGTTAAAGTATTTATATTAGAGAAGAATTTTCAACTAAATCCTAATATATTTATTAATTAACCTATTTTTAATCAATTTTTATAACACATTTTAAATCTATGTACTAGTTAAGCACTTCAAATATTTTCTTCTAAGTTGGTCTCTCTTGCTATTCCTATATTTTTTTAGACAAATCTAATATGTCTTCCAAGAATATATGTGAAAATAATTACAAGGAAAATCACTTTTTTCCTCTTGTATTTGTGATAATTGTTCATCTTACTTCTTGACTAAAATTGATGAAATGTTAATCAATTTTCTCCAATTAATAACTAGTCTTTGAAAAAGATCAAATTGCACTTCATTGGAAAATACGGATTGAATTGATCTTTCTTCCGAAAAATGGCTATTCATGCTGTAATGTTGTTTGGAAAGTTTAAATGATCGTTTCAGTTACTTTGGGTGATTTGGTGTTTGCAATTGTTCTGGACAATTCTAACATCTCAAGGAAGGAATTTTCAAAAAAAGTTATTTTAGTCTTTTTGCTTTTTTAAAAAAAATTATTCAATTTGTTTCGGGTTTTTTTGTGCTGCCTCAACTAGAAGGACTTTGAATTTCAAAATCAAACACTAAGAATTAATCACTCAATGAAAGTTATTGTTATCCATTTTTGAGTTCCACACAAAAAAGAAGAAAATACAAAGAAAAATAAAAAAAATATTCGGAAGAAATCTAAAAAAATAATAGCAGTGAGAAGAGGATGTCAAAGTGCTTAGAAAATGGCTAGAAATTTGTTGAGGAGGTTTAAAAATACAAGGATTGAAAATTAACAGTATATTTTTTTTACTGATGAGAGCCCTGTTGACAAGAAAAATTCAATTTGAGAAAAAACAAGTCCAAAATCAGATGTTTATGGACTCAATTAAATTTATTAAAGGTTTAATTGAATTTATGGAGGGTTTGACTACAAGAAAAATTATTTTTTAAGTCAATTTGAGCTTTATTTGGAAGGAATTAAAGTTCAGGGGTCCAATTACAATTTATCCAAGAACTTGACTATAAAATTTCAAAACTTGAGTGACCAAACTGAAAATAGTCATTTCACATCTCAAAACAATACCGTTTGAAAGGACATTGTTCATCACCTTCTTCATTACACCAGGGAAGTCGTTTCAGTAGGAAAAAGAATAAACAATTAGCCTCAGCTACCCACAATGCAATACGTTATTGAAACGTATGGTATTTATTCGGCTATAAAGCCAAAGAAAAAATAGACGCTCCTGCCATCGCCAACCGTTACCATTACTCTTTCAACCTGAATGTCTTTATTATAAGGGAAAACACATGCATTCTCTAGCGATAAAAGCCAGAGAGGGGACCGAACATAGGCGGGGAAAAACCAAAAAAAAAAAAACACAGGAGAAAATGAACAGGAGTGAAAAACAAAAGGCATGCCCTCGACTTCTTCTTCAGTAGCAGTTCCAAAGCTCCATCTTCAGCAGCCATTGCACCAGAAACAAAACATTACAGGGGAAAAAAAGGGGGGGGGTGGGGAGGCATGAAAAAGAAAAGAAAAGAAAAGAAAAGAAAAGAAAAGAAAAGAGAGGGAGTAAAAGACAGGAGAAGGAAAACACAGAGAACGGGAGAGAGAATAGGAGAACAGGGGGAGAAAAAAAAAGAAAAAACGGAGAGAACATGAGAGAACAAGGGAGCTAAAAAAACAGGAGAAGAAGAGAAAAAGAAATAGAGAGGGCTGGTCGCAAAAACAGAGAGAGAGAGATTTGTGGTTTTCTAGCGTATTTATTTTAAGGTCTGTATTTTTATATTATAAAAATAAAAATCTGGTATTAAAATACCCGGTTTTCTATAAAATGTTGCAAAAAGATATATATATTTGAAACAACTAAAAAAAGGGGCTTTGTTTTCATGCATACGGCCAAGTCTCTCAAAGATTAAAAAAAATCATATCATAGTTTCATACAACATAGAAAATTTCAAAAAAATATGTCTTAGCATGCATTTTTTACTTTAATAACAAGTTTATTAAAGTCACGAGAACTAGGCCAATATTTTTTTTTAAAAAAAAATTGTTTTCTTTTGGTATCCAGGATTACGATCTTATACATAAGACATACTTTTGATATTAAATAGAAAAGTTTGTTTTGTTTTTATTGATGCAAGAGCAATTAGGTTTTCTTTACCCGATAAGATAAAAATTTTCTTACTGAGGAGAACGTTTCTTCTCTTTTTAAGAAGTCATTGACAAGCCAACTTTCAAAATCTTTAAATCACATCAAACCACGAAGCAGCTTACCTCGATCAGGTAGATTGCGCTAGGGGTGCTAATACATTTTTTAACCACAACCAGTCTCTTACCCGTGAATCTCTGACAAAGACTAACACACTCGGGTTTCCTAGTGACCCTGAACCAAATATTAGGTGGCGACTTCCAAGAAAGAATCAAACAAACAAACAAAACTCTCCAACGACACTACGTGCGGGCACGTGCGACAAAAGTATCAAAAGATAACTAAAATTTAAGAAGAAGAAAGTTTGTTGTAAATAAAAGAAAATATAATTATGGAGTTGTTCTTGATCTGAGTAAGATTCTTGATATGAGAATATATTTTTAGGTTTTTTTTGTGGATATGAAAATTACTGTCTACTAATTATAAGCTTACTGTTATAAAATTATTGATTATTAGCCTACTAATAAATCTATTAGCCTACAAAGTTATCAACCTACTTGATAAAAAAAGTTTTGAAAGCTCTATGAACTTAGTTGAATTGCATATCAATTGTTAGTTTAATTATGATGAATGATTTGTTCCTTTCTAATATCCTTCCTTAAATTGAAAATCTAAAAATAACTGCCATTTCAATCTATATTATTCTTTGTTTTAAGGATCTTGCAACACATAAACTCATATTTTCCTTCATGTTGATCCATTCCTTGCTTTAAGGATCTTATAGTTTATAGACTTTTTTTTTAATGTAAGTCTAGACTTCTACAAAGTCTGATTCGCAGTTAGGCGTGGCTTGTTCTTCCTGTCTCAAAGTTTTTATCTTTTGATTGCCCATTCATTATAAGAGACTTTCTTTTTCCTTCTAGGCTTTTTTTCTTTAAAGAATTGATTCTCTACTTCCTTCTTCAATAGAGACCTTTACCAATTCTTTCTTTTCTTCTCAGTTTTATGGTAATTTTGATTTTTTCAATGCCATAGTTTTTTAAAAAAATAAATAAATATAACACTTCAATTGTGATCGCCAATTATTTCAAATTTTTTTGTGCTTGATTAACTAAGAAGACTTTTAATTTCAAAGTTCAGCACCTATCATTATTGGTGTCTTGTGAGAATCCAAATTCCTGTTACTCAAATGCCTTTTTCTTACAAGAGATTCCAATATATTGCAAGGTCTAGCCACACTTCAACTCTATTTTATTTAAAAAAGTAACCGCGTTACGCGATAAGGCTAACCAATCCTTCATGCATTATTCCTCAGAACCAAATTCACTTGAATTTTCCGATCCTGGTTATCTCCCTTCCAAATAGATTAACGAAAAGGAAGCACCGATTCTTTCTTTTCTCTTCCACTATGCGGACTTTGAACTTGGTATCTTACCGAAAGGAGGGCTAGCTAGCTAGATGCGAATCAACTTGCAAGAGAAAGTAAAGAATAACCTTTTCCTCTACTTTCACTTTTCCCTTTTATATGCTTGGTGACCTCTTCTTCCTCCCCTCATGAATTCGGCATGATATTTTCCTCAACTTGCATGAAAGCTACAGTGCAAGTACATCCATACGTTTTACTCCATCGATCATAGCATAGAATGAGAACCTTTTCTTTCATGATATTCTTCCGCGTAGAGGATATAAAGTTAAATGGAATCAGGAGCTTAAATAAGTACTGAGGTTATAAACAATGTGAATACAGCAACTCATCATATCGTAATATCAAACAAAAATGTCGCACTTGAGTTTTCTCAATTTTCATGGTCTTCCAAGAAATTCCTCCTCATCATCACTAACACCAACCGAGTCAAGAATTTATAGGGAGAAGAGGCAAAGCTGTAGTGTTTCAAAATCCATGCAACAAAACGTAATCCTGGGACAAAGTTCTAATGAGTCAAAATCTTTCCAACCGAATGTGGAAGAGATGAAATGGGTGTTTGACAAGTTTGACCTCAACAAAGATGGCAAGATTTCTCGTCAGGAGTACAAATCAGCACTGAGGGCCTTAGGCAAGGGGCTAGAGGAATCTGAAATGGTCAAGGCATTTCAGGCTACTGATATTGATGGGGATGGGTACATAGACTTCAAAGAATTTATGGAAATGATGCATAACATGGGAGATGGAGTCAAGAGCAGTGACATTGAAAGTGCTTTTCGAGTGTTTGACTTGGATGGGAATGGAAAAATAAGTGCAGAAGAATTAATGGAGGTCTTGAAGAGGTTGGGAGAGAGGTCTAGCTTGGATGCTTGTCGTAAAATGATTCGAGCAGTGGATGGTGATGGGGATGGTTTGATAGACATGAATGAATTCATGGGCATGATGACCCGTACCATGAAAACGTGTTAGGGTCCATTTGGGCCGGATTGCTATATATGATGACTCTCTTGTCTGCAACAAAGACCTGATTGTTATTTACAGTTGATTTCTCTTCTTTGTTAAAGTTGGCAATTCATTCCCCCGAGCATTGTATCCTCGGAGGAATAATTCGACGTATCTAGAGTTGTGTTCTTCCTTTAATATAAAGTTGAGATTCATGAATAATTTTTATAATGAATCTCATGTTAATGTGAGAAGAGGAAATGCGTACAACTTAGAGTATATTTAATAACTTCTCGTATCCGTATAATAGTAATAATTACATGCATGGATAAATTGAGCCCAGAATTTCTTCAAGTAGCTGGTCTTACTTATATCATATGATCCTCTTCTATAGTCAGGGGACAGCTAGATTTCTTAGTTATGATCACTATGAAAATTAGCAAATATAAATGGATACACCGATCAGATATTTTCATCGATAGATTGCAGTGAATTTTTCTTTCTGACTGAATATGCTCTTGCAGTATCCATTGATAAACACCAATGTTGTAATGTGCATGAAGTTATATATTACAATAGTAATCATTATAGGAATATGGTGGTTATGAATGCGATGAGACTGAATCAAGACTATGTTGTTCAATCGTAGATGAAGAACCTAATGCAGACATGACTAGGTTTTTTTAATTAAAAAAAACTCTGATGAACTATTATAGGATGAGTGCATAAATCATAGTAAATTATTGGCTATTGCACAAGTTTTCACCATCAAATCATATCATGGGTGAGTGAGGCCGGTTATGACAAAATTGTCGAATGAGTGAAAAGCATTTTACGTGAAGGGAATTGGCTGAAAGAGAACTTTCATGCTGCTAAATCCATAATAAAACCTCACGGTCTAGGATACTAGAAAATTGACATATGTCCAAACTTTTGTACGTTGTACTACCTTGAAAATAAAGAGTTGATCGAGTGTGGAACATGTGAGCATGCTCGTTATAAACCCAGAACTCGCAAGGAAAGGACTCTTGTCACACATAGAAAACTTAAATATTTCTCAATCACACCTAGACTACAAAGGTTATTTATGTCACTAAAGATTGTTGAGCATATGACATGGCATTATTCACAAATGATGCGATGGATGAGTGATGATGCACTCTTCCTATGGTGAAGCTTGAAAACATTTTATAAGGTACATCCTTAATTTTCAATGGAATCAGATAACATACATCTTGGGTTATGTACAGACACAGATTCAATCCATTCAGGTCATTCGCTACTCTATACTCTTGTTAGCTGGTGATTTTCATGGTTTACAACTTGTCACCGGGGATATGTATGAGGCAGAAGTTCATGTTTTTATCCATGATCATACCTGATCCTAATAGTCTAGGTTGGAATATAGATACATGTGTTTATTCGTTGATTGATGAGTTGAAACACTTGTCGTTATTCATAACTTTGACATATGATGTATTGAGGAAACATGATTTTCAAATGAAGGTAGCTTTGATATAAACTATCAATGATTTTAGTATATATGAAATGGTTTCTAGTTGAAGCACGTATGGAAAAGTAGCATGTCCATACTATATGTAACAAGGCTTTCACGTAAACAAATGATAGTAAAACATATTTTTTTGATTGCCACTAACGGTTCTTGCCAACAAATCACTTGGTTGGCAGAAATGAAAGGGATGTTGCATCGCCGCTACTATCGGGTGAAGAATTGTATGACATGGTGTCAGAGTACGATGACATTGTATTCGGTTTTCACTTCGGTAAATAAAAGTTTTTTGGTTTTAGTTTGAACCCCAATTGGATAAAACAAAGTATTTTATAGGAGTTTTCTTATTAGAAGACCAATTCCAAAAGATTTTGGCTTATATTTAAAAAAATATTTTTGGCAAGAAAATATTATTCACTTTTAATATAATGATAAAAAAAACTAAAAGGGGTTAATATCCAAATTATTATTAGGGATAATAAATATTATTTACTTTTAATATAAGGATAAAAAAACCTAAAAAAGATTAATATCCAAAATATTATTATGAATAATTATTATTATTTACTTTTAATATAAGGATAAAAAAAATAAAAGTGGTTAATATCCAAAATATTATTAGGGATAATATTTTTTTTTACTCACTTTAATATAATGATAAAAAAACCTGTAAGCGGTTAATATCCAAAATATTATTGTGAATAATACAACTCATTCACATTTAATATAAGGATAAAATTAGCAAGTAATTTCATCTGAAATATCCAAAAAATCAAGTTTTACCTAAAAAAAACCTCGACGATAATTAAGGATATTTCACCTTCCCAGACTGATAAAACTAGGCTTTGTTCATTGTAAAAAAAAATGCGCTATAATAGACCAATAGAAATAGACATCATTAGACCATAGTAAACAATAAAAAAAAAAACAATACAACTTACCTTAGGTGGGGCATACTAGGGTTATTAATATTTTCTCTTTACACAACTAGTTCCTTGTCTAGAATCTCTAGAAAAAAAAACAATTAGGATTCTTAGTAGCTGTAATACTAGGTGGTGACTCTCCAACCAACCAAAAAGACCTTTCAAACCTTTGTCCGGGAAGGGTTACTGCGACATCACGCCCCCGTGACGAGGGTATTACATATGAAAAGGTACAATCACAACCCATATGATTAACCTAATAACAAATGAAATATTGGGTATGTCCTATAAGGCTATGATAAGAGGTGTGGATAACTTGAAATATTTGTGCCATTCTATATGTCCAAATGTGGTTATAACCTTTCTTTGACTAGTTTTGCAAAACAAGAAAAAAACATATTCACGAACTATAGGATATGTTTTAGCCAACTTCACTCAAACAGTTAGGTGTTACTTGTGGCTTTTGAGAAGTTTCTATCCTTTATATAAAAACTCCCTCGATATATATTTTTAAAGCTTGCTATGAGATAAGGGAATGTACAGATGGTAGCAAATACACTGCCTGGTTCTTCATATTTCGTTGTTGCCCATGTAGTCCTTTAAATAACATATTTCAAAGGAGATTAGAATCCATACCTAATTGGAGGGGTGAGTGGATAGTTGTGAGGTACGTAGTAAATGATATATTGATAGGAAAGTGTTGGAAGTGGGGGTTTAGTTCTAGTTAAAGAATGTCTCACACCAGATTGTAATTTAATTCTTATTTTAAGCAATTCCAAAAGATATTTTTGTGATCAACACCATTCTAGTTAGGAAAGATACAATATGATGCTTTTAGGAAGTAAAGAGTGAGTGGAGAAATATATTTGAGGGTATGAAACGAGGGTTTAATATGTTTGATTTTCTAGTGTCCTTACTTTTTAGGTGGAAGCGCATGTATAAGTAATGCTAGTGGGAGTAGGAGATAATCAAGGATAAAAATAGAAGTCAGTGATAGTGAAGAAGAGACTACTCAAGAGAAATCAGAGACCCTTTATGGTGAGATAGATCAAAGAATAGATGATCATGCTTTTACTAGATTGACATCCAAGTATAGGCACACTGCCACTTCACCCACCAATTTGACCACTCATATATCTCCTACAGCTTCATCTGTTCCCACTATAAATATAACATTGCTTGGAATGGTTCACTAGTCCAACCAATAAGCTTTTATAAATTTTCTCCTTCTATATTAGAAAACACTACATAAGGTGTTTCTCAATTTTAGACCATTGGTTTTGCCCAAACCCTAAATATTATACTATCCGAACATGAAAGTAATAAAGTGAGGGCTTTATATATATATATATAGAATCCTTGTTTCCAAGGAATGAATACGAAGAGACCCTAACAACCTTATATTGTGTTTTTAGGTCATACTCAATAGTTGCTTTTCGAAATAAGCTTTCTAAAATTGCTTTTTTATTCTTTTCTTTTTTATGATTTCCTTCCTTCTTTTATAATATATATATATATATAATTTGCGGACCTTTCAAATGGATGCAGCTAAGAAGGAAAATCTAAATAGGCATGTTACCTTTGTTAAGAGAAAGCTTCAAGAATCTATAAGAGTTTGTACCGAACTCTAGGGGTAGCTTCGCGAGATAGAAACCTCATACTATATGTCAATTAAAGATAAAGATAATTTTATTTCTGACTTGATGGTAGGACGTGGTGAAATGGATAGTATTGAGGATGAACTAGCCACAACTAAAAGAAATGTTGCAGAAGATAAAACTTTATTAAACGCTCCTTTTGCTAAACTTGCTTCTTTAAAGGAAGAATTGTTCAAGCTGCAGAAGATTAGGAATGGTCCTGAGAAGTTAATGGCCATTCATGGAAATATAACTACTTTATGTAATAATTTTGAGGACAAGTTATTGTTTTTATGAGAGATGTCCATTTTGATAATAAGATCAAGAGAAATATTATAAAACTTTTACATACCTTTCTCATTCTTGTTCTTGACTATAATAGGATCTTTCCCTATCATGCTGAAGCAGTGACTTGCATGGAGTAATTTTCTTATGAATAAGAGAGAACTAGCTCCTAACTTTTATCATATCTGTTTGTATGGCCAAGAGCTATGTTGTGTGTTGTTTTTTTTTTTATTAGCTCATGTTATATGTGTTTTCAAATAAAATATAAAACATGTTTTCAACAAAAATATATAGTTTTTGTTATTTTATCTTTTTGTATCATAACTTTGTGTTCAAAATAAAATGTGTTGTTGAAATTAGGGATATTATATGGAATTTTGTAAAGAGACACTACATATAAAGGCATAAAGATATAGAGATTTAAAATGTATCATGGAGACAATTCTTAATGAGAATAGAAATCTATCATTAGAGACAATCCAATCCTAGTTAAAATAACTTAGAGATAATGAATAAAATATGACGTCAAACCCAATCATGAAAGTAGATAACTTGAAACATGATGGGTGATACAAAGGCTTTAATGACATAAAATTTCTTAAAGTAAACATAAAATGAATTCATCATATAATGATAAAAAGATGGTTCAGAGACTTGGTGGTGTTTTAACAAAAGTATATCTTTAGGTGGTTGAAATGCCACGGTTATGGGATATTTTTCTTTTACTCATCCTACAAGTGGTAAGTGTTAGCATTAATTATTCGTGCTACTTTAAACGGGTTATCCCATTTTGGTGCTAACTTTTCTCTTCCTTTAACATTCCATGTTACCTCTAGTTTTCTCAATACCATGTCTCATACTTTGAAACACATGTTTTTCACCCTAGCATTATGGTATTGGGCGGCTCAGTGTCTACAGGTTTCATTTATCATTACAACTATATGTCGAGCTTTCTTAATCAAATCTAAGTTGGCCCTCAACCTGTTATTATTTTTTCATATATAAATAAGTGTAACACCCTATAACTGGGACAACCTATTTCAGTGGGGACAACAATTTCAGTCCTATATGTTAAGTGAAAAGGTGTCTTGCCTATTGAGTTTTTTTAAGTGGTTTTGTATACCAATAAAATATCATCAAACAATTCATTCTACTCTCTTTTATCTTTTTATATCTTCTTTTTTAAACCATTCAATAATAGTTTATTTGCTAGCTCACTTGTCTATTTATTTTTTTTTGTGAAACTAAGGAGAACCTATGTTCGATTATTTCTTAATGCTGATTATTGCATTGATCTCATGGAGAAGGGGTCTTCCTAACATAACATTACACACTAGGTAAATTTTGATCATCATGAATATATGTGGAAGCATACAATAATTGAGGTATGTGTCGATGGTCATAGAAAAATCCAAGGCACCCTTCATTAACACTTTTCTCTCTTTAATCTCTATTACATGATTCTTTACTAGAATTAACTTAAAGGTGCCCATGTCTATTTGTATCAGGGCATCCTGTCACACGTGTGCGGCGTCGGGGCGAAAATTTTCACTTTAAATCTAAAATGTATGTATCTATCTATCTAGCAAATATAAGGAGACAAGAAATACTTGTCTTTTATCAGTGAAAAATGGAATGAGAGTCGCCACCTAGTATTTTGGTCACTAAGAACCCTAACTGGTCTCAGAGATCGGGTACGGGGATTGGTTGCGTAAAGGGAAGGTATTAGCATCCTAAATACGCCTTACCTAAGGTAAGCTGCATTATTTGATTGTCTGATAAAAAGCTAAGGTGTTATTTAACGATTGGTCTGTCTATGGTTTAAGAAAAGTCCTCCTCAATAAGAAGGTCCTTATCTTATCGGGTAAAATCCTAACCATTCTAATGTCTATACAAAAAAAAAACTATATTTTTAATATCAGGAATACGTTTTACGTATAAATTCGTAATCCCATATACTTAAGAAGATAAAAATATATTTTTAGAATTTTTAAAATATTGGGCAAGTTCTCATGGCTCTAACAAACTTGTTATTAAAGCCAAAGTGCATTCTAAAACCTTTTTTGAATGTTTTTGTTTTATGCGTAAAAAAGACAATATGATTTTTTTTATAGGAAAATACGATGTGATGATTTTTTTTTATCTTTGAGAGACTTGGCCGTATGGCCGTATGCATGAAAAAAATATATTTTTTTGGTTTTATAATTTTTTTGCAATGTTTTGACGAAAAGCATGTATTTTAATACCGGATTTATATCTTTACGGTATAAAAATACAAACCAATATTACATAAAATAGATAGGAAAATACGAGAAAAATACCAATTTTTTAGAAAAGATTTTTGGAATTAAATTTTTTTTTTAAAATGAACAGTGGATTACTCTCCACTGTTCACGCAATGTGAACCGTGGAGACCACCGAGGAAGAAGAAGAAGAAAAGGGAAGGGGAAGGAGGCTGACCTGCGATTGAAGCTTCACTGCGACGAGGAGGCTCTGTCGGTGGCTCAGCTGGCTTCGATGGAAGGAATGGTGGCCGGTGTCGGTTGCTGGTGAAAGAAGAAGAAAAGTTACAGAGGAGAGAGGCTCGGAGGCGCTCTCATTATATGAGGTGTTCAGGCAGTTGCTTGTGATGGATATGGAGGTTTTCAAGCTGGTGGCGACGATGTTGGCGGCTGAACGCTGCGGTGGAGAGAGAGAGAAAGAGAGAGAGAGAGAGAGAGAGAGAGAGAGAGGCAGGTTCTACTGGCAGCAGGAACCGAGTTAGGGAGGCTGGTTTTTTTGCTGTCTTTGGACCCAAATTTCTCCCTCGTTGAAGCATGAAAATCACATATATTTATAGGTGGTGGAAGAGTAACACTTCTCTTCTAGTGCCAAATTTCAGCCTTTGGTTCAACCTGAAAATACACCAACCACTACTTCAAAGAAGCAATGATGAACTTCTAGTTTTGTGCAGGAAAATAGCTGGTCGGGTTGGCCACTTTAGGGCGGTGCCTCCGCCTCTACAGCCTCGATCAGCAAACACTATTTATACCAGGGTGTATTCAAGTGTCAGTGTATCGTTTTCGTGCAGGTTTCATTTAATTTGGGGAAGAAACGAGGCGTCAAATGCCTTGGGAAGGAGGCCCCTCGGGCAGCCTCTCTAAAGAAGATAATGAATAGTAATTTTTCTGCCAATTATAGTTTAGTCCCTTAATTTGTGATTTATCTCTAATTACACCCCTGATTGGCCTCAAATTGTTAATTTTGTCTAATTTCACCCCTGCCGAACTTCAATTCGAACCCCATATTTCCGCGCCTTTTCCAATTTGGTCCTTGGTCTCTGATTTATGCAATTTGACCCTCAATTGATCAATAAACTTCCAATTTCTTCAATTTGGCCCCTGATTTGGTTAATTTCAACCCCTCTATTTACGCGTCTTTTTCAATTTGGTCCTTGGTTTTGGATTTCCTCAATTAAGTCCTTAATTGGCCATCAAACTTCAATATTTATGCAATTAAGCCCCTGATTTGACCAAATCAACTCTCAAAAATTATAATTTGGCCCCAGAACTTTAATTTCTTTCAATTAAAGGCCAAATTAACTTTAAAATCCATTTTTTTTGCAATCAAATCCTCTATAAATTCAATTCAACCTTCAATAAAATCTAATTAAGTCCATAAACATCTAATTTTGGACTTTTCTCCTCAAATTAACTTTTCTTTTTCCAACAGGGCTCTCATCATTTAAGAATATACTGTCAAAATTTCAATCTTTGTATTTTTTAACCTTCTTAATCAATTGTTCTGACCATTTACCGCACACTCCAGCCTTCTACTGCTATTATTATTTTCCAATTTCTTCCGACTATTGTTGTTACTCAATTTTGGACCCCACGTGCTGGAGACGGTGTATACCTCTTTTGAACAGAGTGTAGGAGTTTAGCTCATATTCGCCAAAAGATTGACAAAGGCATAGAAAGAAATATTTTGAAATCTTGTTTGAGCTGTTTTCTGCTCTTTTTATCCTTCCCCTTTACTACCAAAATCATCAGGTTTTCTTAGGTTGATCAGGAGTCTTCATAATGCTAAATTCGTTCTTTTTTATCTGGTCTTTAAGGTTG
>Ga0325411_1004325_pt1 | contig 15945 bp, 8 predicted proteins | sample PopdelMetagenome_13_FD_206181 | JGI IMG/M metagenome (GOLD analysis project Ga0325411, IMG submission 206181) | Populus deltoides microbial communities from Bellville, Georgia, United States - Xylem-PdIQD-R4 | ecosystem: Host-associated > Plants > Phyllosphere > Stem > Wood/Secondary xylem...
ATGAATTTATTCTATCTCTCTATTTATATATTTTTAATAAAATAAATTTTTATTTTTTATTATTTCTATTTTTACCTTGAGATTGAAACTAAACTCTGGAAAAGAATACTCCTAATATTTATTTTCTTTGTTTAACAAATGAAAAATACGTGGCCCAACTATTTACCTGGGCCGAAGCACCTTACCCTTGGGCTTCATATCCATCAAACGACGTGTCAACTGCCAGAAGGTTCTAGTTCTAGAGTAGTAGCTCAGCCTCAGCGTAAGTTTTCCGTTTCCGTGCAAGAAAGAAAAGTTTCAAAGGTAAGCAAAGAGCCCACAAAACATGGCAACAAGATCCGCACTGAGCCGACTCAGCTTAATCACTATTCGCTCGTGAAGTCAACTCGTGGAGCTCCTCGCTACTTCAGCGATGGCAAAGGTCGAGTTCTGAGCGAAGAGGAACGCGCTGCTGAAAACGTTTATATTCAGGCCTGGCCTCTTATCTCACCTTTCCCCATCTCGCTACCTCTCTCTTATTGCTATTATATTCTGCTTGGTTGCTGAGAAAGTGTAGGAAAATGAAAGAAATCGTTGCTCTGGTGATTGATTGAGCTTAAGAAATGTTTTGTCGTTTTTGTTTGAGCTTCTGTTTATTTGTTGAGAAGGTGTAGGAAAATGAAAGAAATCGTTGCTCATAACTTTGGTGATCGATCGAGCTTAAGAAATGTTTTGTCGTTTTTGTTTCAGCTTCTTTTCGTTTGCTGAGAAGGTGTAGGAAAATGATAGATATGGGAAAATATCAGAGTATTGTGAGTTAAGTTAAATGATACTAAGTTATTTACATCTGTGTCATTGTTTTTTTTCTTTGGTAGCTGAGAAAGTGTAGGAAAATGAAAACGAAAGGAAAAGATAAAAGAAAATTAAATTATTTTATGAGTTAGATTCAGGGTTTGCTTCAACTAATCACAAGTTTGCAATCAAATCGAGCTTGATGATTGAAGTACCAGTCGATTTGATTTCTGCGATAGATGATTGTATGGTGATTTTTTATTTTATTTTTTTCGGTTTGTCTGTGGGTTTGTAGAAAATGGAGAGGGAAAGGTTGGAGAAACTGAAGCTAAAGCAGGAGAAGGAGAAGGCAGAGAAAGAGAAACAGGGTGCTGACAAGGTAATTTAAATTTTGTAGCTTGATGATGTTTGTTCCTCATTTTTAGGTCAGAATGATCGAAACATTGCTCCTATTACAATATTTGGGCCGTTATGTTCGATTGTTGTTTAAGCATGATTAGAGGTGCAGTTTTTTGTCAATGGAATGGAGCAAGAAGATGTGGCTGGTTTACTTGTGTTTCAAAATCAAAATTCCCTATTATCACCAACATTGATGTTTAAAGTAATAACTAATTACTGCTTGAATGATTTAAATATTAGTTGAGTAACTGAATCTAAGTACATAGATTCCCTGTTATGAGTTCAATTCCCAACATCATTTCGTTGATGTTTCATGTCACCGATTGCCAAATGTTAGCAAATGGATACCTTTTTCCTCTCCTCTTTGACATATGTTTTGAGTTTTGAAGAATGAGCACCTAAGCATATGAATCGTAGAATGGTGGTGCAGCATTGATCTCCTAAATTACCGTTGCAGATTTCTACTTTATTTATTTGTTTGGTTATTCAAGTCTGCCTTTGAAGATTAAGTTTAATCGACATCAATTATGTCTTTTTTGCAGAGAATTGAAGGGAGCCAGAAAGCCTGATGGGGGATCATCTGCACCAGATAATGATGATCTTGCTGTGGTAATAGGCATGTAAAATAATGACTCTCTAGGGAGATGTAGTGGTTGCACAGAGTTGTCTTTGGAATACTTTTGAACAGTTATAAACATAACCATGTTCTTCTATGTAGCTCTGCATCTGTTGATAGTTTTCCTATCCTAACTCTGAATGATCTTGATCCAGAGTCCGTTTGATCTCTTCTTGTTGATGCTCTGGATGATTTCATGTGGCAATTCCTGTTGCTTCACCAAAAACCAGCTGACCTACCCGCTGCCAATTTTCTCCAGGACCATTGATTTCTGATTATTTCTCTGATTTGACCAACTGGATTCATTTTTTCTTTCCTTCAAAGATCATGAAAAAATCCGAAGGCATTCAAATACAGCAACGAGTTTAAAATGATTATCACTCTTAACAGAAGGGTATAAATTAGCTCTTATTGAAAATTCATGACTTTGATGTACGAACAAACATTAGTCGACTCTCTGAGCCAAGAGAATAATTATTGATTGCTTGGAATACAAAAGTGCAGGCCTTTTTTGAGCTATCTAGGCTTAGTTCAGGCCTTGCCAAAGCCGGACTTGATCTTTTGAATGGTATAAACATCGGTCTTGAATGCTTTGGCAAGAATTCCATCATCAATTCCTGTTGAAAAGACAGCCAACGGCACAGAAACTGTTCCGGCATTTGCACTACCAAAAGAAGAAATCGCAACAGCTGGTTCTTTGGTTGGGTTGGACTGATAGTGTACCAGACCCTTTGGGAAAATGAACATATCTCCAACTTGGAGTTTTTGGGTGTAAAGCACATTCTTGGTATCAACAAATCCAACATCCAAGCTACCATACACAAGGAACAAGAGCTCGGCAGCTCGAGGGTGGGTATGAGGAGGGTTGAGACTACCTGCAGGGTATTGAAGCACAGCACATGACACACTCTGCCCGTTAAGAGCTGGGAACTCATTCATGGTAGCTTTTGTTAAAGTGAAGTTTTGAGGAAATTTGGCAAGAACCCCACGCATTCCTGTGTAGGTGAAGAACTTTTCATCAACGATAGTGTTAGTTGGTGCGACGAAATCCGAAAGGATATCAGGATCACTTGCGAAGACCATATTGACTGCACTGACTAAGGAAAGTAAGAATAGAGAAAGGGAAACTGGTTTGAGAGAGTTCATGGCTATGGTTGATAAGCTGCAAGCCCAATAGTCGAATGCCGAGCTTTCGAGTTAGTGATTCAGTTTTGTGCTGGCTGGATTTAGTTGTCTGGATCATTGTATGGCAATGCCTTTATAGCTCCTTTAAGGCTGAAAAACGTTGTCTACTTGCTGGAAAGTGCTGAAATTTTCTATGTTTGTTTCATGTTTTCACCGAAGAAGTCAATCATATTCCTCCATAGGACCACTCGACAGACAGCTAGCTAGGAAATCGACCCTTCTGCGATTTTCAGGGAAGATTCTGTACCAGAAGACCTTATCGGAAAGGGTCTTTTAATCTCTTTCACCTTCACTTCATAGTAGGTATATACTGACGCAGGACATCGATACAACCTGGCTGATGATGGCTCAATGCCTTGATGACAAATTGAATTTTAGGCATATTCTGTATTCGTGTGGATTTGATGCGAAAGAAATATAAATTGACAATGCCAAGGAATTCCATCTCGAGCAAGGCCTGCAAAACAAGAATAAATGGGCACCTTGTTGAAGGCACTGTGGCGTAGCAGGTTGTAGTTGGATCATTAAGGATTATTGTAATGGCTTCAAACACTATTAACCAAGGCTTCATCTTGATATTAGTCCTAATCTTCGCCTGTTTCCAAATAGCAATATCTGGAGATGCAGATATAATCTCTGATTTTATAGTGCCACCAAATGTCACGAAAGTTGATGGCAAGTTGTTCACTTTTACTGCTTTACGGTCTCTTGTCGGGGCTAAACCACCAATATCTTTCACTGCCTCAAAAGTAAGCATGGCGGAGTTTCCAGCTCTCAATGGACAAAGTGTTTCTTATGCATTTCTACAGTATCCAGCAGGCACGTTGAACCCTCCTCACACTCATCCTCGGTCAGCTGAGCTGCTGTTTCTTGTCGATGGTTGCCTTGAAGTGGGATTTGTTGACACAGCTAACAAGCTTTTCACACAGACACTCGAAGCTGGGGACATGTTTGTGTTTCCAAAGGGACTTGTTCACTACCAGTATAATAACGATCCTAAGAATCTGGCTGTAGCAGTGTCCTCCTTTGGTAGTGCAAGTGCCGGAACCGTGTCAATTCCAAGCACTCTGTTCACAACTGGCGTTGATAGTGGGCTTTTGGCAAAGGCTTTCAAGACTGATGTTGCTACCATAGAAAAAATCAAGGCAGGTTTCGCCTAAAGCAGGGAGATGGAGCTCTAACATAACCATGCATCCCAGTTTTTCCCGTCTTATTTATGTACTGAATAAGTGGTGATCACAGCTCAATGAAGGAATTTGTGGTGATTTTACTTTCATTTAGTGCATTTCTTCGTTTTATCTCATGTCAAAAACCTGGTTTCCATGGTATACTGATACGGAACAATGAAAAAAAAAATTAAAGAAAAAAAAAACTTTATAGAAAAAAGTTAAAAATTAAAAGTAAAGAGAAGAAAAAGGCCATGAAGAAAAGAGAATTTAGAAAAGGAAAAGTTCCATAATTCTTTTTAATCATAAAAAATTATTTTATAAATTGAAAAAGAACCATATAAATAACATAACTCTAAAATATCTAATTATTTGACTCAACCTATCAATTAAATCTATCTAACATAAATAACTCAAATAAATATAATAAAACATTAAAATAGATCGACTCGGTTTCCCAACCAAAAAGTAACAGGTTTGGCTAGGCTATATTATATCGTGTCTTTCAATTAAAACAATTTAACATAAATAACATAAATAAATAAAATAAAATAAAATAATAAAATAGACCCAAGCAAGATCATTCCTCTTTGGTCCCTCCTTGAATGATTTTTTTTGTGATTCATTTTAAGGGTTAATTAAGCATTGCTATCTACGAATCATTGATAAACTTTTATTTCATAAAAATGGTATTATTTTATATTGATTTGGCTAGTTTTTAAATAATAATATAAATTATATTTTAAGAAATTATTAAAAATTTAAATTTAACATGGTATCAAAATTTAAATGACTTAAGACCTCACCATAAAACATTTGGATGTATCTTTGAGCACAATTCATCTAAAGAAAACGCAAAATGGTCACTTTTGATATCTAGATAAAGAGTAGGATTGAAGTTGAAGCCACCACTTCTTTGAAATAAAATCACCATATAATTTGTTTTATTAAACAAGATTCATTCTTTCTTTGCTGAAACTCAAATGAAAAGGAGGTAGAAGAACAAGTGATTAAAACTACATATGCCGAGAATAGCAAAACCAGGATCATGTTAGGCCTTCACTGCAAGACCTGCTTTGAGCTTCTGGATAGTAGCAACATCAGTTTTAAAAGCCTTGGCCAGGATATTATCATCAATGCCAGTAGCAAACACAGCTGTGGGCACAGATACAGTGCCAGCATTTGCACTGCCGAAGGCAGAGATAGCTGTGGCAGGGTTCTTGGAATCTGCATTATACTGATAGTGCACGAGTCCCTTGGGGAACACAAACATGTCGCCGAGTTGAAGAGTCTGAGTAAAAAGTTTATTGGTGGTGTCGACGAAGCCCACCTCAAGGCTTCCGTCGACAACGAAAAGGAGCTCAGCAGAACGCGGATGGATGTGAGGTGGGTTGATTGTGCCGACCGGGTACTCAAGGACAGCGAAGGAAACACTCTGGCCATTAAGAGCTGGGAACTCTGCCATGCCAGCTTTTGTCACCTTGAAGTTTGGTGGGTAGTCGCTATCAAAGAAGCCTCTAAGGGCGGTAAAGGTAAAGAAATCCCCATCAATCTTTGTTAGATTTGCCGGGCTCACAAAGTCTGTGATGATATCAGGATCACTTGCTGTGACCATAGCAACGAATGTCACAAAAAGAACTGCATTTATCAAGCTTGAGGCCATGTCAGTGCTTATATTTCCTTCCAGCAAATTGAGGACCTAGCAGAATGGATGATGTTTGCTTTCTGTGCTGAATGCCGATCAATACCACTGCATCAGGCACTTATACCGGTGCTCTTGAACAATGTTTGGCATGCATTAACAATGTCAATTGCTGGCTTGATGGCCAGCTGTGATTGATGAGGTTCTCTAGGTTTCTCTGCCCTGCTTCAACAGGAACCAAGGCAACAGGACAGCTTAAACATGCAATTACAAGGTCTCAAGTTTACAAGCATAGAATTTTAGTATTCATCTTGAAACAATGACATTGTAGTTTCCAACAGTACCAGCTGTCTCCTAGGCCTGCACCTTATAGTTTTTAGTCCTCCCTTAATTTACCATTCCAGGACCATTATTATATCAAATATTCATTTTTAAAAAATATATATATATTATTTTAATATAGTTATAAAAAATAAATACTTAAAAAAGTATAAATTGTTACAATACCAAACACTACCATAATATAGTAGCCAACCGTATTTTAAACTACAATTAGCTGAAGTATTTAAATGAAAGGTGTTTGAAAGTGTGATAGTGGTTGATTTTTAAAGTGTATTTTTACTCGGAAATGTATCAAAATAATATTTTATTATTATTTTAAAAAATTATTTTTAATATAAATACATCAAAATGATATAAAAAATCCAAAACAATAATAATTAAAATTAAAAAATTAAAATTGTTAAAAATACTATTAAAACACAAAAATACATAATTTCCTAGCAGTGCAGAAAGAGGGGCTGTAAATCACACTTATCCACAAAGAATTATTCAAACCTCGGACTTTTGAGCACATCAATATCGACAGTGATGTGTTGAAGAAACATGTAATACCAATAGTTGCGATTCTTCCAATAAGGGAGCCTCGTAAGAAAACAAAATCTTGGTAGTTGAATTTATTTTTTCTTCATATTGCTTTAGTTAAAATTAAAAATAAATTTTAAAAAATAAAAAATATATTATTTCAAACTACAGTACCAAACGGGCTTGAAATACACAATAAAATTAATTTTCCAAATATAAAGTTTAAAATCCACATGTTATTAAACCATTTTGAGGATTAGCTGGAAAAATAGGTTTGGGTTATTAAGTCATCGATGTAATTTATAGGTATTAGATGAATACAAATCAATTATTTTTATTTAAATATTATTATTTTTTAAATAAAAAAATCGGTGCAGTTCAGACGAGTCCATCGAAATATATATTAACTAGATTTTATTAACTTAGTTTTCCTTGAATTTATTTGAAAATTTAACTCAAATTAAACTTCAAAACACAGAATTTTTAATTGAACTAAATTGAGTTTAACAACAATTATTATATTATATAGTATATACTACTCCGGCCGCTCTCGGTCAATAAAAATATTAGAGTCCATCGTCCATATCCAAATACAAGTCTAGAAGCCAAATTTATCCCAGTCATGATAATAAAAATCTCTGACGTGGCAAATTAAGGCTATCCAGAACTCTGTCTTTGGGCTGCTTTCGAGCCAAGATTCCAAGTGGGAGACACGTGCCAAGTACCCATTTCGCCACGTGGATAGAGAACTCGAAATGCACAAGAAGACTAAAACTGGCAGTTTGAAAAGGAAAGGAGAAAAGCTTTGGCGGGGCACGGCTTGTTATTGTAAATTATTCTAAAGTGACAGCTGCTACACCAAGAGGCACCAGACGTCAACCTCCGACCGACAGGGCGGTGACCACTTGCCGACACTGCCATAAAGATGATCACACCTCCTCCATCTGGTAAGCCGTGATCCATTTTCACCTGAATTCCATGATGGTTGCCCATGGCCTATGACAAAAGCCAACTAGCTTTATCTTTATTAACAGTGAGATAAAAATCGGGTGGTGGCCTGTGGGTGTTCATTTGCCAAAGATTGAAGACTTATATATATATATATATATATAATTGTGGCTCGCAGCGTAGCGCATCCAATAAATTAATACATTAAATTAGATTATTAAAAGTAATGTATTAAATCATTTAAAAAATTAATTTAATTCTTATTGATATGTAAACTAATTTAGCCTCGGTTGATATATAAATTAGTCAAATAATGATCGGAAAAAAACACACCAGTAATCCTATTCTAAAATCATAATCAATTATTTTGAAATCATGGCTCGCATTTGATTGAACAAGATTAAGTATAGCAGAGGACAAGGGGAAATCATGAGAACTTAGAATTCGCACAGAAAATTATAGATCATGGTAGAAAACATCTTTTTTTATAGTTTTTTCTTTTGTTTTTTACTGACTCATTTAAATATTCATGTGCTTATCACTCCTCCTGTGTTTACAGTGCCGTGATGGTACTATGCTGATATTCTTGGTTTCATGATTGAAAAACTATTCCATGCATGCATTTTTTTTTAAAAAAATACGTGGTTTATATTCTAGGAAATAACTCTATTATTATATGACTAATTTATTTTATTTATTTAATTAAATCAAAATCATATATATATATATATATATATATCAATTCACTGCTAAATTAAGTTGTATGATTTTCATTGCCATTTTTTGTCAATTGTTATTATTTTTTAAATTATATCAATTCTGTTGTGATTGTCAATTAGCACATATAAATTAATTTAAATAAATAGAGTACAAAAATAATAGTTACTCTATTTTAATCTTATCCCAGTTAAGCTAAAGGCTGTCAACAATAAAATGGCTGTAATTAATCAAATTCCATTAAACAAAGAATAAAATTAATTACACTAATCATGCTTGATTAACAAAATGTTTGCTGAACTGCTAAATATGTGTATTTATTTATTAGCGTGATACGCCATATTAATAAATAAGCTTTAAATTACTCGAGATTAACCGACTGAACATATATAATTCTTAGCTTTATTCTGAAATAATATTTTTATTTTTTCGATTATAAGTTTGTTATGTTAATTTTAAAATACAGCTGTTTTTAACAGAAAATTGAAAAAAGGATTGATTTTAAAGCTGGCCGACTAAATCTTATCGTTTAACTAGTTTAATATCTATCCAACTCAGTTTAAATTAGGTTTTGTTTTTAAAAATAAATTATTTATTTTTTAAGAAAAAAAAGAAGAAGAGAAAAAGAAGACATCCTAATTTAAGGAAAACACGAAGAAACGAAAAAAGGGGAACCAATAAAAGAAAAAACGTGTTGAATTCAAAGAAGAGGGTGAGCTGTACAAGAGTCCAAAACCCTTCGCCATCCGCACTATAAACCAACATCATCTCAATTCTCCCACCAAACCCCCTTCGGAAACCAAAAAAATAAAAATGCATCAAGACTTTAACTTGCAAACTCGGTGCTTGACTCAGCCGCCTCATGCCACAGCCGCCACTCGCTGGACTCGCGAGGAAGACAAGATTTTTGAACAGGCTCTAACTATTTTCCCTGAGAATTTGCCAGATCGGTGGCAGAGCATTGCAAACCATATCAGAAAATCAGCGTGGGAAGTGAAAGAACATTATGATATCTTGGTTCACGACGTTCTTGCAATAGATTCGGGCCGTGTTGAATTGCCAACTTATAGGGATGATGAATCTGTGAGTTGGGAATCCAGCGGCGGCGACGGCGGGATGGTCGCTGCGGGTGCGCCGCCGTCTGGTCAGATTTGTTTTGGTGGCAAAGCAAAGCAAGATACGGAACGGAAGAAAGGCACACCATGGACTGAGGATGAACACAAGTGAGTTTGTGTGTGATAGATTTTGAATCTTGTTCATAATTTTTTAAAAGTTTGAATTTTTGTATATAATTTGTTTCGGAATTTAACAAGTGAGTTATTATCCAACATCTTCTGCAAATTTTTGTGTTTTGAAGCAAATATCTATATGGGTAATCTGAGTATTTGTTGATGACGGGCTGCAAAATCTTGTGCGGTAGATGAGTCTACGAGGGGTAAATGCTGGCTGTTGAAGTTTATTGCTTTTAAGATGCAATTTTTTAAGCTCATTGTGTATAGTTGTATAGCTGTTATGGAAATCTTAGATCAAGGGTAGTAGACAGGAAGTTTTGCATGGAGTTAGCAGTAGGAAGTGCCATGAGACCCCTTCTGGGATAGAAAAGGGAAAAACCCCAGAGAGCTGTGTTCCGGGCAAGAGTGAATTGTGAGGGGTTGGATGAACGAATGTTGTCAGTCGATTTTTTATTTACATATAAGCTAAAAATTCAAATTATAAAGTGTTATATGTTTAAAGGTTTAAACTATCGTCTTTTGCTTTTTTAATTTTGGCAATTGACTCTCCAATGGAATTGTTTCAAGCTGTTTTTGATGGGATTAAGTTGAGGATACCTTCTGCGAAAAAGATTCAGATAATAAAATGTTATATGTTTGAAGGTTTAAACTGTCATCTTCTGATTTTTGAATTTCTGGCAATTGGGACTCTAATGGAATTGTTGCAGGCTGTTTTTGGTTGGATTGAGTAAATTTGGCAAGGGTGATTGGAGGAGCATCTCAAGGAATGTGGTCATTACCAGAACACCAACACAAGTAGCTAGCCATGCACAGAAGTACTTCCTCCGCCAGAATTCGGTGAAGAAAGAGAGGAAGAGATCGAGCATTCATGACATTACCTCAGTGGATAACAACACTGTTGGTCCTTCAGCTGATGATTATTGGAACTCTCCGCCTGGCCCTCCAGCTAATCAAGACGGGCCACCGGGTTTGGGTTATCAAAACTTTAGATTTCAAATGTAAAAATGGTTAATTAGTGTAAACATCATTGTAATACCCGCGTCTCTCATTCAATCAAATCTGTTATTGTTTAGGTTATTGGTGTTTCGTCGCTATAGTCGATTGGTGTTCATTTTAGCTGTAGGCAGATGCTGTATAAAACATAAATTGAGAGTTATTAAAATTTTCTGTTCCTATTGTCAATCGTGCCTTTGATTGTGGTGGTGGCAAAGCGCAGAGCCAGGAAGGTCGCCATAACAATGCCTCTAAAATCAGTTGGCCGGAGGGTTCCATGGACTTAAATGACTGTCCACAATTAACTTTCCGATCACTGTGAATCACAGGGAGCATTGATTAAAGGTTGCCAATGTCCGGAATGGAATGCCAACAAATAGCCGAATTGGCTTGGCTATGTTCTTTTGACCGGTAAGTGGTTTGAGGAAGCCAAGCAGGCAATGAACTGGCCAGGCAGTCAAATAGAAAAGGATCCTCCCCTTTGTCTTGCCATGGATTCGAACTGAAAGTCCCGGATTCGCAGCTCAAGAGGAACGAGTCCTCAGCCGCTCTAGGAGTTAACTAGAAAGTGTCGTTGCCCCGATTCCTTGGATAGCCAGTTGTTGGAGTCCTGAGGCAACCCGTTACAACTTGAACTACAATTGAATTTATCACATAAATTGCATGTACAAATGTGGATGGCAAATGATTCAACAATCCAACTCTCCACCGTCGGTCCCGAATCAAGCATCGGAACCATGTCTGTGTCTTAATTTGTTTTTGTGTTTTAAAAAATTAATATTTTTTAATAATATACTAATTTTAAAAAAATAAAAAAATATATTATTTTAATATAATTCTAAATAAAAAAACAACTAAAACCACACTTCCCAACATTCAATCAAAACGGTAACTCCATCTCTCAAAACCCATATCATCATTCCCACTGCAAAAATCACAGGACTGATCATCACCATCGACGCCCTGAAATGACCCAAGTGTCCACCTGGGTTCGGCTTTCCAGACAGGAGGACCCGACACAGGTCTGCACAAACCGTACGGGCCGAAGGGACTAGACAACTCGCGGGTTTCAGTAATAGCCTGGCAGTCCAAAACCCAGTCGGTTTGAGCATGAGCTCGAGCCCAATAATAACATTTGAGATTTCCGTCCCGTTCTAACTGGACAGCCAGGAACCTGACAATAGGACGATGAGAGTTGCGGAATATCTGAATATCTACTGGGGTTTTCCCCACCTGGTACATGCCCCAAAACTTATTGGGTTCGAAACGGGCAAGGATCGAACATTGTCCTTGAACAACCTCTGCTTTAGTTTCTAGTGCTGGGTTTCCAGCACGATTGCTGCTTTTGCATCTTTGAACTCTGCCGTATAAGCCAATGGAATCATCTCTCCTTGGCGCATCGAGTAGACACCATTGGACGGAACCGAGAGACATGTTAGAAGTGAAATTCTTATTCTCGACGATGATATTTGAGGGAAAGACGAAACGTTGCAAGATAACTTGTGGTTTTTGTGGTAATTGTAGGTTTCAGGAGCCGAGGAGAATAACCCTGCCGCCACCACCTTGTTGGAACGTTGCTGTTTGCAAGAATGTTGTCCCTTGTGGACCAGGTATTACAACATGTTAAAATTGAATTTTTAAGATAGATTTGAAGTGATTTTTTATCCTTTAAAACTTAAAAAATAAAGAGATTTGTATGCTTCTCTCTTATCTAAGATAAAAACTAAACTATATCTAGGAATTATTAACAAAAACTAAAAAATATATGCTTTTATTATTCATCACTTTATGGGGAAAAAAAGCTTTTTTTTTTAGTTTATGTTTTTTTATCTTTTAATATTTGATGTATTAAAAATTGGATTCATAATTTATAATAATTTGTATTTTTATAAAATCATCTCAATCTCATTACTCGTGTCGTAGATTTGTTAGGTAAATATAGTTGATTTTAGTTTTTTTTTAATTGATATTTATTTTTTAATTTCATCTCTAGTTGGTTATGAATTAAACTTCGTAGCGAATTAATCCTATTTGACCCGAGTCTTTTTTATTTTTTTCATTTCATCATTTAATGTTTGGTTCATTGAGAATTAAGTTTTTATTTGCTTTTATAAGGTTATCCTGATCTCATGACTCGATAATAGATTCGGCAGGTCGATTCAATAGGTTATTGTCTCGGTATTTAATAAAATAATATCTTCTTGAGTTTTTTTAATTATATTATATTTTTACTAATTATATAAATTGTTTTTAAACTTATTAAGTAAATCAGGTCAAATTATTATAATCTTTTTACTGGAAAAATATTTATAGCATCTAAATATTATTAATTCTGTATTTACGAAGGGAGTTGGGTTTGATATTGCATGTCAAGAGAGATGCCTTTGATGGGCCGTTCATGTCTATGCTAGGCCCTCTCCTTTCGCAGTCGACTTTTTCCCGTCTTGATGTGGGTTGTGTTGGGTTAGGCCTTCTTGCTTTTACCTCCTCATCTTGTTGCTAACCAGAACCTAGGGGCTGTAAATGACAACAAAAAATGGACCATTGGCTACGATTTGGGATGTCACGGAGCTGCAATTGCCACCATTTGATTCCACTTTTGTTTTTTTTTATTTATTTTATTAACGTGGATGTTCAGGTCAATTTATGCGCACCTCGAATAATTTCACGGGCCTTAAAATTAACGACCATGAAAGTCCCCAGTAGCCCTAAAATTTATGAGATTCAAACTGGTGATTTTTAAAAAACAAACCATTATTTCAAGCACGTCTTGAGAACCTCTATATGGTCCATCCCACTGCCCGCAATAAGATATAGCCACCTTGATATCTCAAGAATACAAAGATAAATACATAGAAGCACTCCTCCCTGTTTCTTTTTCTAAACATCCCTAGGTGTTTGATATAATTTTAACAATTATAAAATAAATTTATGTTATTTTAAAGTAGAAATACAAGAGAAATCATGTCGGCTGCATTTTAATTATATATTGTAGACAATAACCAGACCACTACAACAAGGATAATACAATAATTTTAACCTAACCTAGGTCATAAAATTACTTATAAAACACATTGCCATGAAGAAAAACACATTACCTCGTTCTATACACCTGGAGGCAGCACATTGCTCTTGGTTCTCAGGTGGCAGTGAAATAATTTCTGGCCGCCTGACATTAATCATTTGACCCTACCTTAATCTAACAATTATTTGTTTAGCAAAAGAGGAAGGAGCTTTAAAAACGTTGTGGTCGGGAAAAGGCCCCTGTCTTTACGTGCTTTGACCGAGCGACCGTCATACAATGAGGCGTGGTTATAATTAATTTGATACTCTCATGCTTCAGATGAGCTTACGTGCTCCCACGACAAGTCGACAACGAGGAAATATTTCACTCACGCACAACACAGGGCCATGCTCTAGCTTGGCTCCCCACTGGTGAGAGTGGGAAACAATATATGATCAAAAATAAATGGGAAAGGGTGTAATTATTTTATTTATGGCCAATTGTTTTTTATTTTTTATTTTTTGAAACCAGGAGTAACAAAAATAAAATAAAGAATGACGTCTCTAGCAGCTCCGTTCGTTGTAGAGTGTGATTTAAAAAATCAGCGGTCATGATTTTCTGAAGTACAACATGACGGTTTGGGAAGTACATTGTATGTTGTACAACTCAAGACCGTTATTATTAAATAAGAAATGATATGAGTACTGTTTGTTTATGTATTTTAAAAATATTTTTAATAAAATTTAAATTTTTTTTAGTCTTTTATTAATTTAAAATTAATATGTTTTTAATATTTTCAAATTATTTTGATGTGCTGATGTCAAAAATAATTTTTTAAAAATAAAAAAAATCATTGACATGTATTTTAACACGAAAAACTATTTAAAAAGCAACCGCAACCACACTGCCAAACACACTCATAATATGATATAATAGCCCAAATTAGATCATTCAATTATTTTTACCTTGTTTAAATGTTTTTTAAAAATATATTTATTTTAAAAAATCATGTTGATAAATTTTTAATATTTTCTGATGATTTTTTTTTATGTGTTGATTTCAATAATAAAAATACATCTTAGTATATTTTTTTTAAAGAAACGGAACACCGTGTAACATAGAGTCACATGCACTTGGTTTAGCTTGCCAATACAGTGTCCAGCTGCATACCTGAGGCTCAACACATGGCAGAAGGCGTGGCACGAGCTTGCACCTAAAGAACAAGGTCAGTTTAAAATAGGGTCACTCTGATCGACACTTAAAAGTCACAACTTGTGGCGTTGCCACATGACACTGCCCAAGCATGGCATCTTGGGCCGAGCATTACATGGCAGTACATGCGTGTCCCATGTGACCTTAGTTGGTGGTCGCTGTAATAGCAGAATTACCTTCCTTTTATCAAGACAGGTGTCCCCCCCCCGCGCGTCTGCTCTTGACGAGGCTGGTGTCAAGTTGCCATCTTCTCCTGTGGCTGCAACCATGCTGTTCTCTCCTAGTTCTTGCTCGAATCCCCTGGTTGGAGCCTGACAGTGGTCATGAACTAGCCTTTGAAAAGGGCTTGAACTTCATTATCTGGGTGCGAACGGAAGCATCGGGGGCCTAAAAAACGTGATTTTGTGGGAACCTGATGTGGACCCAGATCTTAGAAAACTGTGCTGATTGGTCACGAACTGATAAGATCGTGCCCGTGCTAGAGCCACTCATAGGTGCAGGGCTATCCCATTTCCTCACCGCCCTGACAATCGTGGCACAGTGGATCGCAGTTGATTTGGATAGAAATAGCAGAGGAGAGTCGCACACCCTTCGTAATATGATTTTGTATGATTTAGAATGTTTTAATATATTTATATTAAAATAAATTTTAAAAAATAAAAAATATTATTAATATATATTTTAACATAATAAATTATTTAAAAAACAACACCCACTGTACTACCAAATAATCTCTAACAATTTGCAGCAATTAAAATCCTTCCAGCTATTTCACAGTGGAAGGTGATTTTATCTTTTATTTAAAAAGATAGAAGATTCAAATATAAAACTCTCAAATCTGAACAATTTTCTTCACAAATAACATTGCATGTATTGGTTCAATTTTCATATAAAAAATCAAGACATTCTTGCTACGGCTTTGATATTTTGAAACAAAACTTTCATGGATTGGTTCTTTAATTTTTTTTTCTCTCTTTGCATCAGTATCCATATATTAAAAAAAAAAAAACCTTCCACTGTGATGATTCTTGCCTCCACGCCCAGGTTTAGGTCCATGCCAACAAGCAAGCCACCGATATCTTTTTCTGCCTTAAATCCATGCCTATCTTCGAAAGATTTGCCTTTTCATTCTCCACACGTGTCATTGTGGGTTTTAAGCTTGGTGCAAAGTTAATTGCCTTTTAGGGGGCCACGTA
>Ga0325411_1004328_pt1 | contig 15943 bp, 10 predicted proteins | sample PopdelMetagenome_13_FD_206181 | JGI IMG/M metagenome (GOLD analysis project Ga0325411, IMG submission 206181) | Populus deltoides microbial communities from Bellville, Georgia, United States - Xylem-PdIQD-R4 | ecosystem: Host-associated > Plants > Phyllosphere > Stem > Wood/Secondary xylem...
TTTTTTTTCATTTTATCCCTAAATATTTTATTTCATTTATTTTTTTATCTAATTTGATTCTCATTCTTTTGATTACTATTTTTTATCCTCTTCTTGATTCTTTTTTTGTTTTTAATTTAGTCCTTAATTATTTTCTTTCAATTAGTTTTGTAACATATTTGTTCCTTATTGTTTTCATTGCTATTTGTTTGAATTTTTAACTTTTTATGATGGAAAATTTTGCTTTGTTATTTGTTTAGATTTTTTTTATTGGACTTTAAGTTTTATTGTTTTTTTTGTTTTTTTTTTCATAGAATTATCCTGATTTCTTGTTCCAGATCATGTGTTAATCAAACTCTCCCATGTTAATTTAAATTATTATCGCATAAATATCCTTTTTCACATTGAATTTTTTTTTTACCTAACTCGCAACATAACACAGGCAATCCATGTAGTATATATCCTGGAAGTTGTTGTTTTTAGTCTCTTGATACTTCAAAACTCGAGGTTGAAGCTACCTCCATTAAATTTCTTGCTACCCACGCACGCATTCAAGCCCGATCAATCCTATAGTTATTAGCCATCTTAAAATCAACTCAAACTCTAAAATCTGTTTACAGCCTCTAAAGTCAGATACAGAACATCCCCTTTGCTGTCCTGCATCAAACCACTGTTGATAAATCACTATGTACAAATCCAGAGCAGGATCATGAGATCAGGCTACCCCATCTGCAAGATTTTCGTTGATACAATGGGTGCACCCCATTTTGCAAGCCATCGTGCCAAATAAAGGATTAGATATGCTCCAAAATCATGTTTTGGTCAGTGTTGGAATCATATCCTGAGAATTAAAATGATGGGGCATAGCAACTTGGGTTGGTGGTATCACACCAAAATATTGGCGACAACAAAATTCGAGAAGACAACAAGAACTATGAAAAAAAGTTAAGAATAGAATTGGAGAGTAGAGATGAGAGAATAAGAATTTCTCTTTTAATCCCTTCCAGTATCAGCATGTAGTTACAACTATGCCACTCTTCGTCTCTTCTAACAATGGCTATACAGATTAAGAATATTGCTTTCTTGTTTGACCATTTTATAATCTTCCAAAAATTACTAACGGAATGATTTGTCAGGGCAAGGATGCCATCAGTCTCTTATGCTAACACCGGTTTTTGTTCGCTTCTATTCTGCTACCACAACTTGCTGCACAGAAATTCACATTTTCTTTGAAACTGTGTTGGCTCTCTAAGTTATCAACTCCAGCTACCTCAATCATTGATAGGACTCTGGGTGCCATCTTGAAAACACTGTGTTTTGAGCTTTAAAATAAAAGCGAAAGCACCATAGCAGGGGATGTGCATCACTGCTACAGATAAGTACCTTCAAATAATTGCCATAAATTTCTTTAGAGTGAAGACACTTTATATAAAGGCTTTATTGGCATGATTCTTGACAGAACACTAAGATTGTGCAAGTTAAATCACAAAACTTAAGCAATGAGTTGGTATATTTTCATGTTAATTTTTCTCAAGTTTGAACGTAACCTGGGGCAAAATTAGGCAATCAGTTGGTATTGTTCTGTGCTATTTCTACTTTCAGTTGAAGATAATTTGAGAGCAGAAGTTGTTCTAGTTTTGAAGGGGATGGACTGATGTTTAAGAGTCAATACCATAAAGGAGCATACGGAGATGACAAGTCAAGGAATGGATATGGCCACCTGTATAGAAAATAACAGAACAGTACAGTGAGAAAACAATAATAAAACTTGATTTCATAAAAAAAGGAGAAGAGGAAATGGTTTTACCAAAGTCTGAAAATGGCATGGACAATCCACTGGAATAGGACATATACTATTGTCCAGATGAAGAAATACGCGATCCGAAACAAAGGAAACCTCTGAAAGTGATAACAAGTTCAAATTTGTAATCATTTCATTGAAGAAGCTGGAAAATGATTTGTGGAACGAGCCAAGGAAGCTCACCAAGCAATTTAAAGCAGTATCACCAAGTAGGAAAATGGCATTGAGTGAGTGCATACTGATAATCAACTGCAATGAAAAAAGAACGATACATTGTTTAGAAAACCAAGAAAAGAAGCAAATTAGCCATTAAGCTGTTTATCTTCATCTACTGAGATGCCGATATGAGTGTGTGTGACCTTCATGGATAAGTGCAGGATATGGTTTTATTCTAAAATTAACACTAGATGGAGAAGTAGTGATAACTTACAGCATTTAGGTGGTAATCTTTGCTTGCAAGAAACGGGACAAGGACAAACCAAAAGACAGAGTCCGTGAGCATAACAGCCCCTGCATTCATCTGTTTCCATGAATGAGAAGTGTCAGCAACTTACCATATTCAAATTGTTGAATCCATATAATCCATGATGTATACAAAGTAAAAGGAAAACGGCATAAAAGCATTGGCGAGCAGGACTTGTGTCCACCTGATTTACTGCCTTCCCTTGTTCTTCTGGTTCCTGACTGAACTTTCCGATTTCAAATATGAACGTTAAGAAAGAGTAGTCCCTTAGTGAAATGACCCTGCTTTTTTCAGCTCTTATGCCTTGGTATGGACCTCTTAATTTTTCATAAACAGACGAAAGGTTGAGCCACAAATCCTAACAAGGAACTACTCATAATGGGATTGAGAAATGAGATTTCATGTCACGTTAAACTGAAGCAAAAGCATATTAGAACTTTCAAGTTCCTGTGTCAGCATTCGCAGACAGACTATGTTCTAAGGCTAGATGTATAAAAATGTTCTTTACAGGTTCTGAATAAAACGAGCTCATTACATTAAGAATCTCATTTGAATAAAATATAAAAGTACAATATATTTGGCCAAGTTTACCCAGTGATTTACGGACAAGTTACCTGAAAAATGATTTGAAAGATGAAAGCCCATTTCCCTGCAGGTTGGCGAACATCAAGTATTTCATGGGAGTTTGAACTTTCCATAGCCATGGAAGTATTAGAACCTTTTCCAAGTGCTGAAGTTACACAACATCCTTGCTCTGCATCTGCCTCTACATTATCAACCCTATCACCACCAACTCTTTTGTGATATTGGTAACATCCACGCATGGAGAGCAAGGAACCAAGCTGCAAATAAACTTGAGATTACCATTAAGCAAAGAACACATGTAAGAAAAAATCAGGCTAGTAGTCTCTTTGATGACATAAAACTCACCCCAAAATAAATTGTGACTGAAGTAAAAGTCCACCTGTTCAGGACCAAGAAACATTAGCAATCAATAACATTGAATATAATTGGTGAAATCAATAATTCAAACATAATAAAAAGTATGAAATTTATACTAAGCAAGAGATAAACTCGAGAAAAAGGACATCTTACTGGGTATAGTAGTAAAATATGCTGCCTCCATCCATCAAGACTGCAATTGCAAGCAACACCGACAGCACAATGAAAGCAAAAAGTCTGAAAACTAGCAACCAGGCAGGGTGGATTCCTTTCAGGCATGGCCTCCAAGTTTCATCATCATACAAAGATGCCTCGGCTTCTTGCTTGTTCTCTCCACTATCATGTTCCACTTTGCAACGACGTTCATTTTTCCATATAAGAAGAGATGCAGTAATCATCAAGATTAAGACCCAAGTGGCACAGAGGAAGAACCTCCAGTTAAGCCAGTAACTGGAAAGGGTTGTGTCGGCAGTCATGACTGGTTGCCAGGTATCTTTGGGAGATCCTGTTATAAAACTCATTCTGTCACTTCTTCTTTTCTGATTGTTCACTATCTATATATGATTAATGGTTTGATGTAGAAGAAGAAATGTTTTCACACTTTCTTATGGAAGAAGGAATGAAGCTGAATTTGGAACTTTGGAAGTTGAATGAAATGAGATAGACAATCAAGTGATAACCAAAAAATTTCGTTAGAATGCTGGAAAAAAAATGGAATTTGACTAAAAATAAAACGTATTGGTATCCTTTCCTGAGGGGAAAAATGAAGAAATTGTTATGAGAATCAATTCAAAGGGAAAACGAAGAGAATGATTGAATTAATGGGAATAACAGAACAGTTCTGAGAAACTAAAGCTTTGAGAAATGATGTGTGACACACATATTACAGCTACAGTTCTATGAACCAAGTGAGAAGAATAGATTGGTGGCAGAGTTAGCTCAAATCCACATTCGAAACACACAAATATTCTTGAATCCACGCTAAAACATGAAAGCCAAGCAGAGTTTGTAGATGCCATAAACAGACCACATTTAAGAGAAGATAGAGAAGAGCTCCTATTAGTTATAGGTGGTTATATTTAAAATATATATATCTCAACATCACAACAACCAGAGAAGATTTGGCCCAACGGGGAAGTTCAAAATATCAAAACCCCATTTTGATTTTGATCTCATCAACGCCTTAAACTAATCAGAGATTCCAAACTTTTGGTGGGTTCTTGCACAGAAAGATAAAATGCAAGCTTATTGTATTAAAAATTTGAACACACAAAAGAAGCAACCAAATTCTAAGGGAAGGGAAGGTTGATACTTACAAGGGAAAGCAAGAACAATGTTGTGGTGTATAAGAGCCTACAAGAAGATGCTTTGCTTCTTTACTTTGGAGAGAAACTAAATAAAGGAGAAAAATAAAAAAAATAAAAACAATAAAAGAGAGAGGAAGATACAGAGAGAGGATAAAAGGATGGTCTGCTTTGAGCATACGCTTCTCACTTTTTCACTTCTATTATTTCAAGAAAAGAAAAACAAATCGTGAAAATAGACCTGACACTTTGTTCAGTTACATCCTCTTTACATGCATGCAAATATAAATTTGTTAAAAATATTCGGGTTTTTGTCACCTTTTCCCAGATAAGTTTTTCCTTAATTTCTTACCACTACAAATTTTTAAAGAGAGACAGGGACAAGATACCAAATTATTTGGATACTGTGTTGGGAATACTACTAGCTTTTCCAAGTACAAGAGAGGCCAATCGCCTACCAAGAAATAAAGCAGCTCAGACTATGGAAATGAATGACAGTGGTCACTGTAGCTCCAGATCTGGAGATAGGAATTGAGTTTTGACTGTGATTTTGTAAACATTCATTGAGTTATAATTGAGCATGATTTATCTATCAATAAAGATGAAGATTATCAACCTAAACCAAAACAACCTCTTCATTTTGGGAACTTTTGTGAGGGTAAATGTAGGAATGATGGGTCTTATTAATCATATAGTATGCGGACAGAAATCATGATGTTAGAGCTTTTTAGCTATGATCAGTACAAAGCTGAATTGTGAAGATCTATTTTGGTATTTGCATGTTCTGATGGGACACTTGCCAGCAATGCATCGATGGTCAAGAAAGTGCTACATGGCTTGTTTAAATGAACGAGGCACAGGGGACCCTGTTGGGCATCTTGATCGGCTTGTAAATGAAGCTGCAAGGGAAGAGAATAAAACGTGAAGCACAGGATTGCTCACGGGCCATAAAAGGGGTGATTTGATTTGCATTACCGCGAGGTGACCTACATTATCTGTTCGTCTTTTAGCTTTCAAATGCCCCAACATCACCGGCTTTTCCATGCCTTCCTCTTTTAGCTTTCACTGTTTAATTAAGTAGCCATTGAATAGGATTAAAAGCAAGGGAAAAAGCAAGGAGTCGGTTGGGAATTGTATATAATTTTTATTTTTCTTGTTTATTTGGAACTCATCCAAAATTCAAGCACAAAGTTTAAGTAACAATCAGGCAATCAAAGGGGTTGGTGAGGGTGGCAAGGGGGGAAGATTTTAGGAAGAAATTAAGCCTGACAACAACTGTCAAACAGCAGCAGATTTTGTGACGTGTTTAAGATGGGGACAAACTTGGTTACCAAGCAAGAACACATTACATTAACATTAGCCACACGCTACAATTTACTTTGTGATGGGGCAACCTTAAATTGAACTGAGGTATTTTTGAATAAATAAATAAATAAATCCTAGGTTTATGGGTCATGGAATCAATCAATCAATCAATAGATCCAATGACCATCTAACAAGGTTAAGTCCTATAATTTAATAGATAAACTCGGCTTCTTGCATGCCATTTCAATAGATTGTTCCTTGCTGTGATTTGTCTTTATAGTATAAATTTAACAAATTGTAAGAGAAGCAAGCCATGCGGATAACATGGAGAATTTATATCAAATAGCAAAAAGAAAACAGCGCAAAAATGAATAAAAATCTCATAGCAGTACCACACACAGACAAGAGCAACTGGTAGGTAGGTCAATATGCTATCATCCAAAAAACAATTTATTGACATGGGAATTCCAAGCACATGAATTCGAACCAGCAGGCAGCAAGAGTGCGAGACTGACAATGAACTTTATATGAAATGATACCATAAATTTAAGTTTTGTGCTAGCGGTGGTTAAGATTGCTCATGAGCCACGACCCCAAATTAATTAGAAGAGGGAGGATCCAAGATTGCAGCAAGAAGAATAATTTTTACTAGTTATTAAAATGGATTTGGCAGTTGCTATTAATTACACAGCTCGATGTTTAACAATGCGACGGGGTTATAACTTGCGATTGAATAATTTGCCAGGTATCAGAGAGACAGCAGAGGAACTGAAGTCTGATTCTCGTATTCATGCATGTATAGCATATTTCAGAATTAAGCCATCGTTTGGTTGCCAAGAAAAATCAGAGGGGATAATTATTGAAGTACAAAATCTGACAAAACATTCGACTAGATTATACAATGGAGCCCCCTGTGTATATAATACACACACACACTTCCTTAAATATTGGTCCTTAATATATTTTCATAACCTTTTCTCCTAACTGATATCATGTCTCTATTGCAGCCAGCCAGCCAACCATAAAGAAGTGAGCATAGCTTGTCGGTGATTTTCATCATATCGATAGGTAATGAGAAGATTCCTGGGGAGGAACGGAACAATACATGTTTTTGTGTTCTTATGCAAGAAAAGACAGGATAAAGATTAAAAACAGCTCAAACATTGACATCAAAATCTTTAAAGAATTGTGTATTCAAACATTACTACTAAATTTATACTAGCTAGTTGACACAGAGAAAGATAGAGATACACCTGCCATGTTCTGGTGATGAGGGGTTTCCTAATCTTGCTCTTGAGCTGTTAACTTTTAGACAATATTATTCCAAGAAACAGAAACGAACGAGGCATGTATAAAAAGCATGGACAGTGATCGATCAAGAAGCGTCTCTTGAGAAGTGAGCGTAAGGAAAACACTTATACTTCATGCATTTGCAGTGATGTCCGGTGGAAAAGAAATGCGTGCATGCATGAATTTGCCCCGAGAATTGCGGACACAAAATGTTATCTGTGTTCATGAAATTGTAGAGATTAAATTCTTGTTTACTCTCTGGGTCTTCATCATGATTATAATTTACTCCTTCATGTTTGAGAACCTATAACTTATTACAATTCATGTTGGTGTTTTCTCATTTCCAAATGTATCTTTCAACACACAACCAGAAAATTATCAAATACAAACAGAAATAACACCATAAAAAAATTACTGTCATTTACCAATGGAATAATATCTTGTTATTTTCCTTGGTATTCACCGATGGAAAATTTTTTGTTGGTACCTACTAAGGAAATTACAATTGAAAATGAAAAAAATGAAGAAGAAAAGAAGAAAAACGACGTGTAATTATCACAAACAAAATTACTGATGAAATATGTTCGTCACTAATATCCGTCAGTAAATCCGTTGGTAATATTCAAGTTATAACCTGACAGCCAAACACCCTCTCCCACTCCCTCATTTCTTCTTCTTCTTCCTTTTTATTCTGTAGAAAATAGCGCACAACAGCCCTTTATTTTATCATAAATCATGCTCAAATTATCACAAATTCAGCCACCCAACACTTATTATGACGTCGGCATCTTGTTTTGATTCAATTTTTTTTAATATTCACCACATCAAGTAAGCACAACTACCCTTTTTTTTTTGTTGTAACCCATTTTTAAAATGTTAGTTTTTTGGAATTTTCATATATTTAATATATGTAGCTTGTTTGCGTGTTTACTTGTTTTATAGCTTTTTCGTATAGAAATGTGTTGTATAAATATATGATTTGTATATGTTAGGATTTGTTTGAGATTTTGAAAAATTATATTTATTTGTCATTTGATGAAATTGAGTTTGATTTTGTAACTTATGTGATTTATAATAAAATAAATAATGGTTTATTTAACGGGTACGTTTCATATTTTGTCAATTTTATTATTAAGTTGAAAATTTCAGTAAATTTGAAGGAATTTGAATTTTTAGGGGAAATTACTAATGATTTAAGGGTATTATTAAAATAGATTAAATAAGTTTGAGTTAAACCAATGATATTTAATTAGTTGGATACCGATACTTTATTTAGTTCACATTATTAATTAATACATGTTGTTATCAATATTCTATATAAGGTTTCATATAAGTAGTGGATGGTTATTCATAGATGTATCGAGTTTCACCTGAAGGGTTACATATGATGGATTATTATAATGGAGTTGATGGTTTTATTAATTATGCACTATCTAATCCGAAAAATATTGTTGGAGAAGGTATTAGATGTTCATGTAAGAGATGTAAAATAAAGTTTCTCGATCCAAAAATTGTTATGATGCATCTTCTATAAAAAAAGGTTCATGAAAAAATACTTGTGTTAGTTTGCACACAAAAAACCATATGTTCTTTACAAGATCATGGTAGAAATGATGATTGTGTCAACTTTTAGTTCTAACAACGTGCATAAGTTATAGATGATAATAGTAATCATTATATGAGTATGGTTATTGATGCAATAAGAATGAATTAAGGTGATATAGGTGAATGTTTAATCATAAATGAAGAACCAAATGCGAACGCAGCCATGTTTTTTTTATTTTTTGAAAGATTTTGACAAACCATTAAGAGGATGGGTGCACAAATCATATTAAATTATTGGTCATTGCACATGTGTTCACTATCAAGTCATATTATAGGCTGAGTGATGCTAGTTATGATAAAATTATCGAATGGGCAAGAAACATTTTACTTGAAGGGAATAAGCTGAAAGAAAACTTATATGATGTTAAATCCATGATGAAACCATTTAGTCTAGGATACTAGAAAATTAACATGTGTCCAAACTTCTGCATATTGTACTACCTAGAAAATATAGATTTAACCGAGCGCAAAACCTATAGACATGCTCGGTATAAACCCAGAACTAGTAGGAGTAGGACTTTTATCGCACATAGAAAACTAAGATATTTTTCAATCACTCCTAGACTGCAAAGGTTATTCATACCTTTAAAGACCATTGAATACATGACATGGCATCATTCACATGATGTAGTTGATATAGTCATGGTGCACCATTCTGATGGTTAAGTTGGAAACAATTTAATATAGTGCATCCTCAATTAAATTTCAATTAATTTAGGTTATTTTTTTATTGGCCAATGATACTCATGGTTTAAAATTTGCTACTCGGGATGTGTATAAGACTGGAGTTCATAATTTTATCTACAGTCATACCTTTTTTTAATAGTCCAAATAGGAATATAGATATTTGTCTTTGACAATTGATTGATGAGTTGAAATAAATGTGGTCATCTAGGGCTTTGACATATGATGTCTTAAGGAAATAAAATTTTCAAATGAATGCAGTTTTGATGTGGATTATCAATTATTTTCCTGGATATAAAATGGTTTTTGGTTTGAGAACTCGTGAAAAATTAGCATGTGTACATTATACGGAAAATAATAAGACATTCACCTTAACAAATAGTGGTAAAGTGTTTTTTTTATTATCATTAGAGATTCTGGTCAACAGATAACAAGTGCAGAAATAACAAAAGGAACTTTTTTATAGGTAGAGTTGAGAAGGATGTTGCTCCATCGGTACAGTCGGGTGAATAATTGTATGACATGGTCTTACAGTATGAGGGCATTGTTTTTTATTTAAATCCGGTAAGCACAAATTTTTTGGTTTTGGTGTGATACAAAATTAGATGAAGTGAAGTATTTTTTTGGAGTTTTCTTATTGAAAGACTAATTTCTTTCATCATAATATAGATGTCATATATATTAAAAGGAACATGTTTGAAAATGTTTTTAACACGGTGATGGACATGAAAGGGAAGACAAAAGATAACATGAATGCTAGAATATATATATATATATATATATATATATATATATATTTGTTTTGTTACCGTGTTAATGATAGGTCACGGGTCGCAAAACCTAAAGTCAGCTTTGTCTTAGATAATAATACATAGTTACTTGTCTACCAATGGCTTATGAGTCTGTATTTTCCTGATGGATATGCTTCGAACATATTTAAATTGGTTAATTTAAAGGATGAAAAATTGTATGAATGAATAGTCATGATTGCCACATATTTAAACAAACACTCATTCCACTTACTTATCATAATTTATTGTCAAAATGGATATGAGATGCACTCATAGAGATCAGTTACTTTTTTAGAGATATATACTCTAACAAGTTGTATACCCAACACATGGAGAAAACTTGACATGAATATCATCTAAATAATATACAAACTTGAGATGATATTGTCTTCATTCTTATTCAACTCAATGGAGCATCTACCCATACATTTATTGTTTAAAGCAAAAGTTGGAGGCCCTCTACATTACAAATGAATGTATTCATTCAAGAGGTTAGGGATTACACATGCATTCTAATTAAATTTCTAATGTATTTTTTAAAACATTCATTTAATTTCATGCAGATATTTGTTCAACCTTAAAAAAAAAGTTAAAAATAAGACGTATGTTAAGGATCTGATATGCAAGGCTTATATTGATGAAGAGATTTCAATATTTATCTTGTATTATTTTAAACCTCCCTTGAGAACAAGAATCAATTGCATTTTAAAATATGATGACAGTGAAAAAGTGCCTTTGAATGGGAATTTATTGATATTTTTCTGATGACCTTTATCAGAAAATGCAGTGAGAAGAAGATACTTGAGTTGTCTTTTTTTAAATCATTTTCTTAATTAATATTTTTAAAAATTTTCATCTATCAATATTAAATTGATTAAGAATTAAGCTTTATAATTTGTTTCAATTTATTTTTTATAAAGTTATCATAGTCTCATGATCTGAGTTATAGATTTAACAAGTTCATCTGAGTTTATCCAAATTAATTTAATATATCATCATCTCAATATTTTTTTTTAAAAATATCATTTTAAATTTTTTTTAATCAAACTATATTTGAAGTGATCATCTAGAATATCTTTAAAACTATTAACCAAATCGTATTGAATCAACACCTGAACAGTTTAAATTTTGTTTTTACTAGAAAATATGTTTACAATGTTTTAATAACATTTTCAACCCTCAACTTACAGCAGGGCAAAGATCTGCTGAAGAACCAAGTTACAATTGCTTTAAAGAAACCCAAGAACCAAAGAATAATCCACTCAACTGTAGATTACTTGGAAAAACAGCAAGGGGCTGGGCCTGCAAGCTGGTATTGGAGCTGGACCATCTGGTTCATTTTCCTAATAAGAAGCACTTTTACCAAGGGATTCTTTCGACTTCAACAGCGCAGACCCTGTAGAGGTATACTGGATATTAGGATGTCGAGGATTAGTTGACGATACGATTCTATGCCCTTTTACATGCATCGGAATCATTTCCAAAATATTATTTCAATCAGCCAGAATTCTTCAATAGGAATGCTAAGGTAACCCTGCCTCTCACAACTAAGCCTGGACAGTAGTGACACGACAATCATAGATTGAAGGTACCTATATTATTTCATCTCCACCACAAGTGGTAATAGCATAGCGTTGGTAATACTCAAACCACTCTCCTCTTATTATTTCTTCCATAGGTTTGTTACATGTAAATTTGACAATTTTCATCCATCTAGACTAATAATGGATGACAGCATAAATTCTACCAAAAAGGAGAAGAATTTTACACTTGAAAGATAAGATATATTTTACAGTTTTTCAAACCTGAATGGATGCGGATCCTCCGCTCTCTTTGAGTGAGCCATGAAGCCTAAATCAAAAGGCATCACTTCCATCTCCTAGTATTGAGAGAGAAAACGGGGCAATAGCAACATTGAACGTGGGTGAGCCTGCTTTGTCGATGTGTTTCATCTCAAAGTCACCTTCCTGCAATTGTACGAAAGAAATAAATTTTACTAGCATCCCTATGAAAGGGAAATATCCAAAATTTTCAAAATCATTCGCACCTAAAATAAACTAAAAAAAAAATAATTCATTTAGCTTTAAGAACACTTCTACGGACCACGACTTCCAAGAACGAAAGGCATATAACCATAAAATAGAAAGCATGATGCCAGCAAGGCAAACATCCATTACTGTGCTGGAATTTGTTGTGTGGTGAAATATAAACTAGATTACATATCTCTGATACAGATATAATCAAGACAATATTTCAATACATGATAAAAACAGCCTTGCTTCGAGGCTATATGAACACTGGCCATATATCATGCTCTAACTTCAATACTCATGGGATTTATCAATCTTGATATATAAGCACAAACCTTGTCCCCATCCCCTCCAAATTAAGAAAAGAAAAGGTGAAAACCAGCAATCACTCTTCAGGTAGAGAGAATATAACTGCAACTTACCATTCTACCATTGGGAGTGCATAGAGGGCATGCAGATGAGTATTCAAATGCTGTCCTAGGAAGTATAACTGGCTGTTCACCTATAACTCCAACTCCCCTGCAGCATGACAAATGATACAAAATTCATAGGAAGCCAATGCTGATGGAACCAAAAAGTAAAAGAAATTGATGGACGATGCACATGACACAATCCATAGGATTTGTCTCATCGAAGAAGTTGTCACCAAAACCAAGATATATAAACCAGAGTACTTTTGAAGAATCTTGACCAGAATAAGATAATTTAACTCACCAAACATTTTCAGTTTTTCCTTTGGCATCTGTGATAATCCAGTGTCTTCTGAGAAGTTGAACGGGGCGATCTGAGTTATTAGTGATTCTTATTCTATATGCAAAGAAGTACTGCCCCTTTGAAGGCTGACTTCGGCCCTCGATGTACAAGCTCCTAACTTGAATCCTTATCCCCTGATATACACAAGACTTGGGTTATGACTGCTCAAATCAATTTAAACCATTTCTAATATGCCTTTTATTTGGCCTCTTCCTTTTAATCAACTTTATTTTATCTATTGCTAACTCAGTTTATGCAAAGTAAAGCAACAAGGTGATTACCCGATCAAGAGCACAAAACTCAAATCCAGACCAGATTGTGGGTATTTACTTTGACGTGTTGAAAAGATCATGCATAATAAAGCAATTTTGTATTGTTTATTGCCAACTCACACATATTGCAACTGTCCCATCCATACACAACCCATTTATTCTCTCAATTTCAAACATGTCTGTACTATCATCGAAAAGATCATGCATAGTAAAGCACCTTTGTGTTATGTATCGCCAGCTCGCACGTATTATGAAGCCCCATCCAGAATTATCCCATTTATTACCCAATTTTAACATATTTTCCATGCTGATAGTATTTTATTAGATGTGATATACCAGGAGGTCAAAACTGGTTATTCCAGAACGTCAGGTGGGTCTCTAATTCAAATATGCTGAAATAAGTTTTGCACTGGCCAGATTTAAATACACAAATCAAATTGTAAGATAACAGAGTCAAGGAAAAATGGAGAGGATAAACATATGGGATTTTTAAGTTTAAATCAATTTATATGCCAGATGGTCAAAGAAGCTACATGAACTAAATGAAATCAGTTTATATCAAACAAGGGATTTCTAAAACAGTAATAACTACCATGCTGATCAGATTGTTAGCATACCAACGTAGTTGCATCACTTGAACATTTCAAGAGAGAGTGTGGCGCAATTTCCTTTAACTCATCTCGATACCTAGCTGCATCCTGCCAAAAATTTACCAGAGATAAAAAGTTTATCAGAAACGTCAATGGTAAACAGAATAACTTAGGAATAATGTGAAATTATTTTTTATGGCATGATTCTGGCAAAATAGTTGCTATATCAAAAAACTGAAATCATAACTGTAAAGCGCAACCTCATTTTAAGTCCAAGAAATATATAGGCCCCATTCCAAGACACTAGGATGAAGAAAAGACTGTTACTTGTACTGTTGTAATATATAGATTGATGCATCTCATTGCAAACTACCATTGGATATCCAGGCTTCCATGAAGTTATATCACTTCCATGCCCTTTACTAGAATATTGAATTGCTTTGTGGTACTTTTATGATCATATTTGTGCTGATAGATGATTTAAGAAACAAGCATGCAGTCACCGGATAAGGCAAATGCCAAAGAGAAAAGATGGGATATCTTATGCTAAACTGACAACATCCTAAGAACCTACACTGTCAAAGCTTGCAGAAGGGTGGTTGGTGCAAGAGGTCTTCAACTCAAGTGCTCCATGTGGGTTGAGGCCAATTGAGGCCAACGATATCTTAACCTTAGATATATATCGTGTGTTTGACCCACGATTGGGAACACTCATAGTTTTCGGACACTATTCTCTTATGAACTCTTCATGAAGGGGCAAACAAAATCTAAAAGCCTATAAAACTTAAGAACAAAGGAAGCACAGAGTAGTTTATCCCGGTCATTTATACTGCTGGTAAATGATTATTCTCAATAACCTTTTTTTCTATTACAGCATAACGAGAAACTTAACAGGTAAAATGGGCAACAACTGGCAAGCTGAAACATTACAAAAGACGCAGAATTGAAGAATCAGGGAGACTGAAAAAATAAACAGAAAAACAACACGATAACCATTTTGACCAAACCGAGACATGAAATGTTTCCATCTAAAATTACTTCTCCAGTGGTCTAAAAAGAATAGCGGCACAAATAAACCCACTATATAATATAAAGTAACATCACATTCAAATTGGAAATGAGATGCCGCAAACAGTTACCTCAAACTGCTCATCAGCAACTGCCTCCTTCAGCAACCTATGCAGCCGCAAAACTGGTTCCTCTTCCTCAAATGATTTCAACGAATCACGAATTCTCGCAGCTTCTTCATAATCCTAATGCCAAAACAAACAAAGTTATAGAGTTACAATAGACATTGGTCAACTTTCGATACTCAATAACCCATTTTATTGCCATAACAAAAAACCAATCAAGCTTCTTGACCTTCGATGTCACACATATTTTGCTTATATTGGCCACATCCTCAACCAAAAAAAAAGGGTAACTTCGAACCCACAAATTGCTACATTTTCCGAGAAACCAAACAGTGATTAAGCATACAATTTTACAATTAAAATGTAATGACAAATCAGAATTTTTTTAAAAAAAAAGAAATTGATTTTATTTAAAATGAAATTGTTTCAAAGAAATAAACACAATGAATTAACTGTGCGAAAACATAACAATAATAATAGTAAAATGTTACCTCAGATTGCGCAGCAACCTCCATTTGTTGTTTTAGCATAGCATACGTTTGACTCCGAGACAAAAACGAGCTCGGACTATGATCCGAACCCGAACTGGAACTTGTTCCTTCACCGTTTCCATCTCTCTCAACAGAACATGCAACAATCCGACAATTTCTGTAGGAAACTCTGAAACTCAAACACTGTCTCCTCTCCTCTCCGAAGCTCCGACCTGGAACAAACCTCCTCGTACCTGTACTAAAATCCGTCGACTGTCTCAGATTGAGGGACTGCATTTTTTTTTAGAATAAAAAAAAGAAGGCAAAGAGCGCCAGTGTTTTTTATTTTTATATATGTCTGGCGACCGTGAGACTTTTTTACTACGAAGTGACTAAATTGACCCTATGAATATGTGCGGTTTATGGTAGATTAGAGAGACGGTGGAGAAGGGCAATTTGTGGAGGTCGAAGTTATTGAGGAGGGCGGGCTATTCATAGGGGGTAGCAGATTTTTGCTGATTATAGAAGAGA
>Ga0325411_1004330_pt1 | contig 15936 bp, 8 predicted proteins | sample PopdelMetagenome_13_FD_206181 | JGI IMG/M metagenome (GOLD analysis project Ga0325411, IMG submission 206181) | Populus deltoides microbial communities from Bellville, Georgia, United States - Xylem-PdIQD-R4 | ecosystem: Host-associated > Plants > Phyllosphere > Stem > Wood/Secondary xylem...
CTCATTATATTTAAAAGTACTCATTATTCATCACCTAACTTGAAGAACATTTGAAGTAGCAATGTTTGAAAGTGTGGAAAATAAGAAGAAGAAACAAATTCCAACTCATTTTCTTTTGTTTGGAAAGAAGATAAAAGGAGGTAAAAATTCTTCATATGGACCCACTTTCCCAACCTCTTCATTTTGAAAAAAGTATGAGAAGAAAACAAATAAAGTTAGGAATTTTCCTCCCATCTCTTATTAGTATTTTTTATAGTTTTTTCAATTTTTAATTAATACTTTGGATATTTAACCTTTAATACTTAGAGCTTGTTTAGAAGTGTGGTTATAGTTACTTTTTAAAATATTTTTCACTTGAAAATGTATTAAAATAATATATTTTTTATTTTTTAAAAAATTATTTTTGACATCAGCACATCAAAACAATCTAAAAACACCAAAATTTTTAATTTAAAACAAATAAAAAAATAAAATTTAATTTAATTTTTTCAAAAACGTTTGAAAATAAACAGGGTCTTTACTTTTAATCTTACTTTTCTAACATTTCATTTCCATTTTTTCACCTCAAATTAAAAAATAATTAAATTTACATACAGTGATTTTAATTTTTATACTTAATAATTTCAACAAAATTGTATTTAAGAAAAATATTGAATTAAAAGATACTATTAAATACTCTGGAGGCCAAATTAGGGATTTTTTTCGGATGGGTTCAGGCCAGTAGTCTCCTTGGGCCAAATTGCCATCCGTGCTCAAATAACAATGGCAAGGGTCCAAACATGTCTGTCCAAAACGCCCAAACCATCTCCTCCCCCTCCATTTATGTCTCGTCCCTGTCACTCCCCCCGAGTCCTTGTAGAGAGAATACATAGAGCAGAGGACTTGGCAGTTTCCAAGAGATGGCTAGGTCAACGGCCATGAAAGCAGCGGGACTCATTCTAGCTCTCTTGATCTTCACATTTCTCACTCTTGCCGTTTCCTCCTCAAATAACCAGATCCAAATCCTCAACGCCGAACGTAGAGTAAGAGCACCTCTCTTTGCTCAATTTCAGAAATAAAAACTGATTTGATCCTGTGAAACAAAAGAAGATGATCAAGTTTCATGATTTTTTGTTTGTTTGTGTGATAATTGGTGCAGATTGACTTGAGTTCACATATCGTTAAGGTCTTTTTAACTTTAAAGGTATGCCCCTATCATCATTACTTCGGTTGATTCTTAGTTTTTCTTATAATCAAACAAATGGGATTATCAAGCATTTGCGAAAAGTTTCAATTGTGGGGGGGTTTAAATCTATTATTGATTGTTGAAATTTGCAGTCTTTCAATGGCAGAATTTCGATAATCTAGCTCAAAATTCAATTTTATTTTTTTTTTAAAAACAACTTGGCTCAATACCCCTGTAGCATGATGGTTAAGGGTTTGCTTCGAATTACGTTAATTAGGCAAGTGTTTTAGGCTTGATTTCTGGTTGTGCTGGGTGCAAACAATTCCATGTTTGGACAAAGACTCCAAACTTTGATTCGTTTTTTTACTCTATGCATGCCACCGTGACGGTTTGCATGTCTCATAAAGATCTGCCAGGTCAAATGGTCTGCCTTCTGTCTACCTTTGATATCATATAAAAAGAGTTGAGTATGCAAGAATAACGATTCAACAGTTGGGTCAAAAAGATGTAGGGATTTTGACTTGTATATTCACTTATAGAGGAATGTGCATTCCAGATAGCGGGTTATTGTTTATGTGTGTGTATGTTTGTTGTTTGTGAATTTCTTCTTTTTATGGACATGTATACGGATACAATTCAGGTTGAAAATGTTGGGACAACTCCTGCTTCAGAAATCCTTCTTGCATTCCCACCCTCGCAAGCTGATCACCTAGCACTTGTCAAAGCACAAGCAGCTATAGGCAAGAAGAAGAAGAAAAGTTACGTTCATCTTGATGTAAATCCAACAGAGCTACCTGATGCGCCAAATGGAACTAAATATTTTAGCATATCTTTACTGGATCCATTAAGTTTGGGTGAAACTGCCACTCTGGAAGTGCTTTATATATTAACACATTCTCTGGAACCTTTCCCGGCAGAGATAAGCCAATCGGAATCGCAATTGGTATATTTCCGTGATAGTGCATTAATACTGTCACCATATCATATTAAGCAGCAAACTATTTTTATTAAGACACCAAGTACAAGAGTGGAATCATATACAAGAGTGGAACCCACCAAGTTTGCTGGCAGAGAACTGAAGTATGGACCATATGAAGACCGGCCTCCATATTCATTTTCTCCAGTAATTGTTCATCTTGAGAATAACAGCCCATTTGCAGTTGTTGAGGAGCTTTTACGAGAAGTGGAGATATCTCACTGGGGCAACCTTCAGATAACAGAGCATTACAAGTTGGCTCATGCTGGTGCTAGACACAAAGGCGTGTTTTCAAGGTTGGAATTGCTGCTCCATGCTGTGTCTTTCCTTCTTTTAGTTTTTATCACTTTAAATTCATTCAGTTTTCCGTTACCCCACCCCCCCCCCCCCCCAACACGCATGCCTTTTCTTTCTTTTTTGAGTTTAGGCTAGAATGAAAGTTAAAATGCCATACTGGTCAGCATATTCTGTATAGACAAGGCATGACTAAGGATTTTCTAGCTTGTTTCTGATCTAATTAAGTTTTGTGTGACTTACTTGAAATAACCCCCTCCTTCCTCCTCCCCTCTGCCCCTGGATCCATCTGTTTGTGGGTGCATAATTAAGCTTAAAAGTGTTTCAATATAGTTTATATGACTGTTTTTTCGTTCTTGTGTTTCATCTTCTGTAATTAGTCTGTTTTAATCTCATCTTCTGAGACCTTCTGGCAGGGTTGATTATCAATCTAGGCCATCTATTAAAGGCGCGTCTTCATTCAAGCACCTTCTAGCAAGTCTACCACCTAGCGTGCACTCTGTGTATTATCGGGATGAAATCGGAAACATCTCATCGTCACATTTACGTACAGATTACCGTAAGGTATTGCCCCTATTTTCTAGTTATGTGCTTGCATCATAATGGAACTATGGTTATATTTTGATAGAAGGAGAGATGGGAATACTGCAAATTGGGAAAAAAGTGGTACTTGGTGTTATTTTTATGGACTGCAGTTTTCATCATCTTATGTGCTGACTCAACACTCTCTAAACAGTCAGAACTTGAAATTGAACCACGGTATCCTTTATTTGGAGGTTGGAAGGCTACCTTTGTTATTGGATACGGGCTACCACTGGAGGACTTCCTTTTTGAGTCTCCTGATGGCAAGCGATATCTCAACTTCAGCTTTGGTTGTCCTCTTGCCCAGACTGTTGTGAACAAGCTGACCATCAAAGTGGGTTTGCTTCTATTAATCATTTGCATTCATGATGCTGTTTGTCTGATATTTGTCTGTTTGTTGCTTTAGTCATATTCTTCTCATGCTAATGCCAGAAGATGTTTTATTTCAGGTTGTGCTGCCAGAAGGATCAAAAGACCCTTCAGCTGCTGTTCCTTTTCCAGTGGAGCAGCATCTAGAGGTACTAATCCCAGCACAATCCAAAATATTACTTTTAAGTTTAACAAGGGTGTTGGAGGTGTATAGTTGACATATTTTATTTTTATGTGCTAAACAATAACAAGAAAATTGCTTGAAATTTATAGTTTAAAAAATCCGAATGAGTAGCTTTCCCTGTATAAGAAATATTCAATCTTTAAAAGTGAGCTTGGTGCTTTGCTTTGTTGCAACATAACAACAGCACTGATTGCGTTTATATTTTTGGAAACTTGTGCAGACCAAATATTCATACCTTGATGTTGTTGGGAGGACCGTGCTGGTTCTGGAAAAGAAAAATGTAGTTCCTGAGCACATTACGCCTTTCCAGGTGATCTGCAATCCCCTTGAATCTCAATTTTGATTTTCTTAAGTATCAAATGAAGGGTCAAAATATCAAGGTTCTGATTGGCAATTAAACTCCAATCAAAGTCACCTTTCTAGGACTAGATGTAGACAGTTCTAGATCCATTCATTTCATTTATTTACAGATGTTGATTTTCAGCTTGAAAAATAAGAATTGTTGACTATGATGCTGGATCCTAACTGCACCTACTCTACTGCAATACCATGTGCCACTGCAACGCAGTAGTTCGTGTTAGTTTTCTAGGCAAGTTGCATGTTTGTGCTAAAATAAGACTCTGAATTTGACTATTTAAGAGTTTGTGATCTGCAGGATTGTACTGTATATTTTAACTTACAATGACTTTTATACTTTGCTGAAATTGGTTAGTGGTTCATTTAGAGTTGTGGAAGCTCTCTTTGGTGGTATGAAATTTTGAGATTTAAAATGCTTGGCTGACTTCAATAGTAATATGTCTGTGACCTGTATGATTCTCCGGTTATGTTCCACGACATTACTGACTATTTCCATTTTGATTTTCTCATACAAAATTCTCCCCTTGGATTCCCCTATTTAACAATGTTTACGAACATTTGCCTTGTTCTTGCAGGTTTATTACACTTTCAAACCTATATTCATGCTAGCAGAACCGCTGATGTTGGCATCAGTATTTTTCTTGTTTTTCATGGCATGTGTAGCTTACCTACAGATTGATATTTCCATCCGCAAGTGACAAATGCTCCAGAAAGGCCAGATTATGCAACTTATTAGTGATGTATGTGCCAGTTTTTGACATTGATATCCTCATTCCGTCATCCTTGGCCGAGGAGGGTGTAAGCTTTACTTTCGTTTAATCATTAGAAACTGAGCAGGTCAGAATCCGAGGCCCATCGGGATCATTTGGGACCGCTTATAGAACTTTTAGATTTTCTGCAGTGAAAGTAGCTCTGAACTAGAAAGTTTTCTTGTTAACTTTCACCCCACCCTTTGTGGTGGTCCATTGAACAGTAGTTATCTTCATACGTGCAATATAAGAATTTTGAGGTAGTTTGACAGGGAGGTAACCTCTCCCTTTGTTTTTATTTTTTCTCTAAAAATCTAGTAGGGGTGTTCAAAAAACTGATAAACTGAGAAAATTGATAAAAAAATTAACTGAAAAAACCGAACTGAGAAAAAAAATCTATTAAATTGATTAGAATATTTAGAAAAAATCCTGGTTTGATTTTTGGTTTTGTAATATAGAAACTGGTTAACCGGATTGATGAACTGAACTAGTTCCAAAAAAATCCCTAACCACCACTGGTATAAAAAGCAAATTTTGTCCCCTTCTCGCCTAACCCTAACAGACTACTAGAGGCTTTAAAAAAAAAGTCCCTAGCCCGCCCCAGTACTAGAGGCTCTCCCTTTCGCCTCTCCAAAATATTTTAGCCAACAAGTTCTTGAGGGACTCGGACAAGTTTTTTCGTTCAGTATGTATGAGTACATCACATAAGCATCAATTTCCTCTCCTCTCCTTTTGCTTTTAGGTGATGGGTTTTTGTTGATGAGGTGATGGAAACAAGGTTGGAAACAAGGTTACTGATTAAGCAATTCTAGATTATATTACAAAGGTGAGTCGTGAGTTTTTTTATTGATATTATCCTTTTACCTTTCTTCTTCGTCTTCTTCTTTATTTTGTTGAGGTGCAAACAGATCTGATTATTTGGTTTTATCTCCAGTCTCTAGGGCCAGAATCCTGCTTTACATCTTCTATGAGATCTATTGGGGTTAAACAATTCATGGACTACACTGCAATTGAGTTAACAGGAAGTGACAGACCAACAGCCGTGATGGAAGTAACTGATGAGGAAATTTGGCATTAAAAATTTGCATATAGGTTTTTTTGGTTTTGAGCATCAAAAACCGTCTTGAAACTGAACCGAAAGCGGTCGGTTTGGATCAATTTCGATTTGATTTTGATTTTTTTTAATTGTTTTTTATGGATAAAAATTAAACCTCACTGAAAATAATTGTCCATAACATCTAGCATGGCTGTGAATTGGGATTTGGGCTGGAAACTTGATGTTATTATTTTGACCTATGTGATAGACAATCATTTAGTGACCCCAACTAGAAGTGCCATAGCCAGTGTTTTAAGGATAGATGACGAACTCCCAAAATGGCAGCCCCTAGGGATTAGTGTCCAAGTAATGACCAGGGCGTGCTGCAATCTAATCGATCTGCTATGCTGTATTCTCCTAAATGGCCCAAAGCGTGCGCAATTACGTGGATTTGTAGAAAGTTTACGTTTATATCTATCACTTTGTCGTAAAATGTACTCTTGCTCGTTAGCAATCTTATTCGAATCCCGTCAAAACACCTACAAGTTGATGAACTACTGAGTGAAACTGGTTTGGTGTCAAAATCTTACCGAGTAGGGGGGTGGGGGGGATTAATAGGGTGACAAGACTTCAATGCCACCAGATCTTGTCAGCTCTGGTGAACAAGGATTGGGACGGAAGGAGATCAGTAAGGCACTTTGTGGTGTAAATAAGAGCAACAAAATGAAACACGCATCTCCTCCTGTATTTTCTTTTCTAGTCCATCCATCCCCATGTCGAGCTCTTAAATGACCCTTCAAGCCAGAAAAGGACATGTAAGGTGTAGTCTGCTTCCTCCAACTGGTCTTTCTTGCATTTATTAATAGCTAGGCCTTAGTAATTAGCTTCCATCTCCTTTCTTCAATCTGACAAGTAACAGCAGGTCACTTCTTATTGTGCGAACGTGCCATTTCATACTTACAATAAATGTCTTTATCATGAGCGGGCATTGTCTAATTTTAGCGAGGAAGGGAGTTTAGCAATGAGTGGATAAGATAATAGAAAAAGAAACGATGTTTTAGAGGTAAACCTAATTTATGGTTTAGGTTAGAAAATCAAGCTAGTACATAGTCTTGAAGTTTAAGAAACCATAATTATTAATTAGCAACTCATCGAGCTTAAGATTCTGACAACATTTCTTCTCGTGATCTAAAAACTCTTTCCTCCTTTGATGTCTTAATTCAAAGAACGGTTGAGAAAATGCCATTGCACTTCGGATGGGGATGGCTTTGACATAATTTGAAGATGATAAGATACCTCTGTTCGAGACTCAAGGGCAGAGGATATTAGCTTGCATCTATGCTTTTTTCATGTGCATGCAATCACCAAGTTGATACAAAAGGTTTGGAACCCGAGTGGTTTGGAACCTGAGTGGTGTAGTTTAACTGGTCAAATTCTAGATTTACTTTCTAGAAATCAACAGTTTGAATCCCACAAACCTCAGAACCACTGGAGGCTTATTTAATCGTTAATTCCATGTCATATAGGATTAGTAAAGGTGCGCATAAGCTAGCTCAAACATCCACGTTAATTAAAAAAAATACGAAAGGTTTGCTCTAAATGATAAACGGGTTTGCTTCCTCGGTATGCATGCAAAAGAGAGCTCAGATAAGTTGATGATGAACATGAAGCAAAAAGGCAAACTTTGCCCAACATTTTGAATAGTTTAAAGCTGTAACAAGCATAGGAATTGGCCCATTTCTTGAGCAGTTGTAACATTGGAATATCCTCCAGAATTAAAGAAAATATAGTGTCATTAACAGGTTATGCAGGTTAAAACAATTTCGGAAACTTGATCCCAGCACAGCTTTTGAACAACTCAAGGGGAACCATGAATTTAGCTTATGGGCCAACCTTAGAGTTTTCACAATGAAGTACTTTGACTCAATGGTTCAGTTGACATGGTTCATAGTAATTATAAATAAGCATGTAGATGATCAAGTTTAGGTAATGGGAGAGAGAGAGCATTTTGTTTGACATAGGAAAAGTTAGGAAGAGAAAAGACAGGCAGTGCATGGATTGTTAGCAATCTTTGGAAAGACTAAGGCATCAAAAGATTGGTCACCATCCACTTGGATGACTCCAAACCCTAAACATCTTATTTTAAGGTAAAAAGGCATTGCAATTGAAATATTGTTTTGTTATTTTAATTTTTTTATTTTAAATTAATTTTTTTACGTGTTTTTAAATTGTTTTGATATGTTGATGTCAAAAATAAATTATTTTGATGTATTTCCAAATAAAAAATATTTTAAAACACAACATCTATCACATTTTAAAACAGACACTAAAAAATAGTAAGTATCTTCTTTCCACGGACGAAACTTAACTATATATGCAGTTATGTTTCTTTCCCAAACAATAGAACTAATTTTTTTCCAAAATTAAAAAGAAAACTACAAATACATAAGACACTAATAATCAAGATTAGTTACAAAAACAATAACTAACTGTTAATTAGCTACTCATTTCTTCAAACTAGTGCAAGTCTAACCACTCCTGTGTGTCTTCAAAGGGTGTCTCACATCCATCTGCAATTTGATCTTTGAAGTAAAAATGATGCACTTTATACATAATTTATTTTACCACAATGCCCTTTCTCTCAATGCACAAACCTATACATTTGAAGATGAAGAAAAAAAAATGAAAATCATGATTATAACAAGAAATTCATGGGGTGCTTTGAAATAAAATGATGATTAATGGTGCAATAATATCCATTCCATGGCATCCATCTTAATAAGTTTTTCGATGAAAAGTTCCTTGAATAAGTATCAATCATTTGAGAAGCAATACGACGAATCAAGAAAAAAAGTCATGAATTCTCTCATGATAATAAAGTTATAATTTTGTATGAGTTTTTGAGTTTTTACTTTATGAATTGCCCCTTTATATTTATTCATAAATTTTCTTGAAATGAATAATTCGTATTATTTGATGGTTGATATCATATGAACATGCTATCACTAATTGATATTATTTGGGGGGATAAAAAAACTCATTCCAAATGAATATTTTGGAAATTAAAAAATAAAATCTTATTCTATAATTAAAAAAAAAAAAAAAAAAAACCAGCATGCCAAATTTTGATTTTAGAAGCGAAAAGGTAAAGGGCGATATGGTAGTTTCAATAAATTGGTTAAAGAAACAATTCAATTGCTCTGTCAACTGTCACCCTCAAAATTAGTTATTTTGAGAAGTGGGAAATGGAAGAGAAACCTGAAAGGGAACCAGAAAAGAGTCCAAGAGGAGGAATTCTCTGAAAGATTTGCAAGAGACTGACCATCTGGTTCTCTGATTCCCTTAGGTGGAACCAAGAGGATCAACATCGTATATGTGTTTATACACATATATAAAGATTTCTACACGTAAAGAGTTCCACATATCATTGTACAAGATTTTTATATAGCAAAGCACAAAAACCTGAAGAAAAGATTGCATGAAACATTTTTCAGAAGGTTTTTGAAAGGGTTTCAACGTTTTTGAGTGGTTTGCTGAAATAAGTGTTTCTCAAAAAGATTGCAAAATGGAAGGGTGGCTGTATGTCATCAGGTCCAATAGGTTTGGTTTACAGTTTTCACGCAAAAGGTATTTCATTCTTCAAGAAAACTACCTCAAATGCTACAAAACAAGACCCATCTCACAGGAAGAGGTAACCTGTTGTTTCTCTTTTGTTTTTCATTCTGTTCTGTTTCTTCATTTGAATTCTGTTCATCTCATGATGTGAAAGGATACAGGAAGATAGATGTTTCTTCTTGTTTTCCAGTTCTTTTCCTTTTTTTTTATTGGGGTAAAGGGGAATTGGATAGGGTTGAGAGAAGGTATGAATGTGCTGGTGCTTGAATTCGGGCCCTTCTTTTTCTCAAGCAGAATCTGTTTTGTGCTCTGAAAATGGGGGGGTTTGCTGTCTAAAAATTGTCACTGAAATGGATTCTTCCTCGTCTGAAATTTTTATCTATTGATGTAAGTTCATGATTTTGATTTCGGTATCAAATATTTCAGAATCTGTCAAACTTTACCTTTAATTCCTATATATGATTTTATCTTCCTTAGAAAAAGAAAGGGTGAGAAAGTGAAGGGTCTTCCAAGTGGTTTATTACATTAAAAAGATGGTGGGGTTGTGAAGCATATCTTTCAGTGAAAATATTATACCTTGCTGGGAATGGAAGAATGCACCTTTTTAGATTTGATCTTCTCGCATTAAATGTTTGCTAAGCACCCCAAATATGCAGGGTGTTGATTTGAATCATCATAGCTTATTTATTGACTTCAATTAAAATCAGGATGGGATATCTTGAAAGTTTTACTGGTGGTAGAATCATCTGTAAAAACATAGCTTCGACTTTGATTAAAGATAGGATAAGATTAAAAGAACATCAAGCCCTGAAGGTGACATCACAAGAATGGGCATTCTGGAAAGCAGAAGGGGCTAGAAGTTATCCAAATCTGACAATCTGCGATGATTATGACCTGATAATAACCTATTAAATATATGTAGCTATCGGTGCAGTTATGTTGGAGCAGCAATTCATGGTCGAAAAGATGCCTCTGTGGTGGAAAACCAAAGTTTTGCAAGGAAAACTAAATTGATGACATGATATACTTACATTTAACATCTTAATTCTATAAGATGCTGTTAGATAGTTTTGCAATTTCAATCAGATGATTTGATTATCTATGATGGTAAGGAGAAGGGCTAATTGAAACTTCACATTTCAGGAGCCACTTAGAAGTGCAAATATAGACTCTTACATTCGCATTACAGATAATGGAAGAGAGAGCATCAATAGGAAAGTATGCCCTTCGTTTTCATGATTTCTGTTTGCTAATCTATGATGGATGAAATTCTTCATGGCCCTGCAAGGGAAAGGTTTTTTTTCCAAGCACAAGTAATTGTTTGCAACTTGCAGGTCTTCTTCATTTTCACGCTTTATAATACTTTAAAAGACAATGATCAACTTAAGGTGCAGTAAGTTCCAAGCGATTTTATTCTATTTGATTTATAAATTTGAGTAATGCAAGCGCTAATGGTCACATATTTTATAGTTGGGAGCGAGTAGTTCAGAAGATGCGGGAAAATGGATTCGTTCCTTACAGAATGCTGTGGTGAAGGTTTAAAACTGTTTACTTGTAATAACCCATTTCTATAGTGTTTCTGGTGACGAAAACCTCACCTTTTACTATGTTTTCCAGGAGTGCCCAGATCCAGAAAAGGAATTTATGTCTTTCTCTAAGAAGAACTGGCCACCTTCAAGGTATGTCAGGCTCTAGCAAGACAAAAGTTCCTGAAACTGAACCTTCTCATTTGGTTTCGTTTTGTTCTTATTTGTGTTGTCCATTTTTGCATCTCTATTTCTTTCTGACTTTAACAATAATGTTCTTCCATGCTTGTTGAGCATCAGAGAAAAGAGCCTTGTAATACTTTCTTAATTTGATTCTTGAAATGTAATTACCATGAATTCTGCCATTTGAAGAATTGGATTTCTTTACTAGAAGTCTTAGATTTCTTTCCACTTAAACAATCCAATTTTGTTTTAACAGATTTCGCAGTTCAAAGAGGGCTGGCAGTAAAAGATCTGTAGGTTATTACCCCTTCTTGCAGAATGAGGCGGTGACATCTGATGTAATAGCCCCGTCAACATGGAAGATTTTTGGTTGTCAGAACGGTAAGACTTACATTCGTAATCTAGCATTCAAGGGCTACTGCTTATATGCTCAAAACTTGTTGCATATTCAGGATTGCGTCTCTTCAAAGAAGCAAAAGATTGGGATTCTCGGGGGAGGGTAAGTTGCACCCTTTCATAGCTTGCTGGTTATGGATAGCTGCACTTCAATTCCTTAGCTAAAGATGATGTTTTTTTCTCAGCATTGGGATGATCATCCAGCTATAATGGCAGTTGGTGTGGTTGATGGAACTCCAGAAGCCATTTTCCGTACTCTTATGTCTCTTGGTGCCTCGAGATCAGAGTAAGATTGCTGGAAGTTTTCCTCTTATCTTCTTAAAAGCGGAACTGGAAGCATACTTCGTAACAATTTTCATCCCGAATGTTTAAGATGTTCATGTAAAAGACTTGTGCATGCACTTGATAAAGTTGGAAGGCGATGAGGCTTTCTTTTATGGCCATACATATAATACTTTCATCTGTATCAGGGACAAGTTTTAAGAGAAAATAGGTGACTTCCTTTTATAACTTTTATGAGAATATCTTCCACGTATGGTTTTATGAGTCTGGAGACAAGATTTATAGCATTCAAAGTTCTGGGGTTTCTGAGGAAAGCATCACAGCCTACCTAGTTATGATTCTTAAACTACATGAACCACTTCCATTGTTCAACCCTTGCCCGCAGTTTTTTATTTTGAGATTAGAAGAAAATTTAAATTAATTTCTTGCGTTACATTTTTTTCAGATTATCTACGATTTGATATTCCTGAGGCTGAATTAGCAAATATATGTCTTGCAGATGGGACTTCTGTTTTTACAGGGGCAGTGTTGTTGAGCACCTTGATGGTCACACAGATATTCTTCACAAGAAGTTATACAGCAATTGGCTACCCTGGTTGGATAAAGACCTTCTGCAAATAGGAACTTGCTTCTAATATGTGTTCCCATTTACTCATTACTTTTTTGCAGGCGGATGAGGCGAAGAGATTTGTTGTTGCGACGATATTGGAGAAGAGAGGAAGATGGAACATATGGTAACATTTCATAAATTTTATGGAAAACGCATATGATATCAAGAAGGTGTATGGTTTCCACAAGCTACGGCCTTTATTTTTTGGCCCTAATATTTCTTCTGGTTTTTTCTCAGTAATTCTATACCATTCTGTGATTCACAAGAAGTGTCCTCCACAAAAAGGATATGTTCGAGCTTGCCTTAAAAGTAATGTATGCTTTGCTTTTGGAAATTTAAAGTGCTAATTGACTTTGTAATGCTGCCAATGGACCCAACCATGAATGAGGAAAACAAGAATTTCGTTTCTTCTGAAGTGTTCATTTGCTTTTCTCACTATACTTTGCCGGTGCTTCCAATGATCATAAAAAGTAAAGATTAATTTGAGGCTATCTAACTTACTTGACGTCTGGCTATTTATGAGAGGCTTTTGTGCATGGTGACTCTTGCTTGTTTGCTACATTTCCACTTTATTCTATATCTATTTTTTCTGTTTACAGCCTCAGTTGGTTATGTTGAATTGTTATCCTTCATGCCATAACTTTCCTTAATGTGTATTAATTTATTACAAACCTGCAGGTGGAGGATATGTAATAACTCCTGTAAATCAAGGAAGAGAATCGCTTGTAAAACACATGCTTGCAATTGATTGGAAGTTTTGGAAAGTATATCTGCGTCCACCGTCTGCAAGATCTATAACCATCCGTATGCTTGAAAGAATTGCAGGTACATTCTTTTCTACTGATTAGGGAACTGCACTTCTGGTAATTTTATCTTTGTCTACTGAAAGTTTACTTTATTAAAATCACTATCTCTGTTGTTGCATTTTGCAGCACTGAGGGAGCTGTTCCGAGCCAAATCTGGCAACCATCCATCTGACTTCTCTTCTTCAGATTCATCAGTAAAAACAATGTTGCCCCAGGATGGAATGGATGATATTGAATCAGAAGATAAAGGCCAACAGAAGTTCGAGCAGAATGCTGATTTGAAGGAAAACGAGGCAGAAAAAACAAATTCAGGACGCAGAAGTTTGATGAGCCTGAATGATGCCTCTGATGAATTCTTTGATTTTCCTGATTCCAATGAAGATATAGATTTTGACCTCTTGGAGAATGGCTGGTATCCTGAAAAGATTCAAGAACAGCCTACTTCGGTACTTACTAATCTCCACGACTGAATTTATGCTTTCCAAAATGTAGTTTAACCAGACTTAAATTGTGAATACTTGCTTAGATTTTTCTTCTCTGTGTATGTTAGAAATGAATTGAGATCAAGAGCTGCAACCTTTGTTTTCTGACATTTTTTGGCATTCAAATGTGCAGCATATATGCCAGCACAGATTATCATCTGCCGCTGTCTTTGTGAAGAAGTTACATGATCTTGCAGGTTAGTCCTGCTGTGGTAGCCAAGATTCTCAATTTAAGGTGACTGTTGGACGGGTGGTATGAACCATTGATTAATTGTGTTCTGATAAGAATTTCCTCGAAACTTGTCGTTGCAGTTCAGAAGAAGGGTTGTATAGACTTTCTGGAGTTGCCTAAAGATGAAAATGTAGCAACATCCTATGGTAATACTCTTCAGAAGGACTCAACCTATTCTTTACCTTGCAGTTGGGCTACTGCCGAGCCCTCTACCTTTTTGATTCGTGGAGAAAATTATTTAAAAGACAATCAGAAGGTGTTCCTTAAATTCTATCTAATTCAGAACAAGGCATTTATTAAGAACTTCCACCATTCTTCCAGATTCTCTGCTTAAGCATTTTACTTTCTCCAGATCAAAGCAAAAGGTTCATTAATGCAAATGGTTGGAGCCGATTGGCTAAGATCCGACCACCGAGAGGATGATCTTGGAAGCCGTCCTGAGAGTATCATTCAGGTTTTTTGACAACCATCTCTATAAACTACGTGAATACATCTTCTTGAAAGGAAAAAAAATCATGAACAATTATAGAAACGCAATTCTTCTCATAGAAGCACTTGCTGTTGGATTCATGCAGAAGTATGCAGCACAAGGTCGACCAGAATTCTTCTTCGTCATCAATATACAGGTTAATTAAAATTAAATTAACCATTCTTGTTGCTTTAAATGCTGACGATGATTCTCCCCGTCATCAAGAAACAGATTATGTGATATTTGATCATGAATCAGGTCCCCGGTGCAACCCAGTATATCATCGCGCTATATTATATGTTAAAAACTCCTCTGGAAGAAACTCCCTTGCTACACAGCTTTGTCCACGGTGATGACGCCTTTAGGAATTCAAGATTTAAGCTCATACCTTATATTTCTAAGGTTAGTAGCAGAGTTTGACTCTGTTTGGATTCATGGAATATCACACAAATGGTCGTGCCACTTACTTTTTTTGTATTGTCTGTAATTTATTAGGGATCGTGGATAGTCAAGCAGAGTGTCGGTAAGAAAGCTTGCTTAGTTGGTCAAGCACTAGAAATACATTATTTTCGTGGGAAGAATTACTTGGAGGTAGGTTATGAATAATGTTTTCTGCATCTGTAGTTTTCAGGTCGAGCATATCGCGTTTGTCTGAAGAATAATATAAAATCATTCTTGAAGTTTCATTGGATTTAATTTTGATATGATACGGGAATTTCATCTAATAACCTAAGCTTCTAACAATGTTATCGTATGACAACATTTGTCTGGATTTCAGCTTGACATTGATGTCGGATCTTCCACCGTTGCCAGGGGGGTGGTCAGTCTTGTTCTCGGATACCTAAACAATTTGGTCATAGAAATGGCATTTCTCGTGCAGGTGACACATATTAATCTCTGTATAACTGCATGTGCATGATTCATGAAAATAATAAATTCTCCAAGAGATCGAACGATAACGTTTCCAAGTTTCAAGTGATTTTGCAAAAAAATTGTGCTGATTTGAAGATTAAGACCGTGCCAGCATGAGCGTTGGAAAGTCTTTTTTTGTTACTCCAGGAAACAAAAGCATTGACGCTTGCTGTCTCAAAAAATTGTGTAGGGTAACAATGAGGAGGAGCTCCCGGAAATCCTTCTCGGAACTTGTCGACTCAATAATCTGGATGTATCCAAATCCGTCCCTGTGTAGCCATAATATCATGACCTGCAATTTTTTTTTTCTGACATCTCCATCTGAGAATGTTGAAGCTGGATAAGAAAGGAAAAGTGACGAAAATGGCAAGCAAGGTGCTCCATGATCATGGAATTAACACTTGTACGTGCCCCCTTTTCTTTCATTCAAGGTTCAAATGGCAATAATTTACTAATTTCGTCAGTGATTCTTTGATAGGGCAATTTATTTTCTACATCTTTTATTATTATTTTCCCTCGTAGAAATGCATAACCAATTATATGCTATTCTACATATTTTCTCAATCTAATATGCTAGTCGAGCCATTGTTCTATATAGAATACATTTTGCCAGGTGCTTTGTTCTTCATGTTATATTTTGTGAACATTAAAATGCCGTTGGATTTTCCCTCCAATAATCAAGTTGGATGACATCACTGTTAGGGTTTATTT
>Ga0325411_1004335_pt1 | contig 15927 bp, 10 predicted proteins | sample PopdelMetagenome_13_FD_206181 | JGI IMG/M metagenome (GOLD analysis project Ga0325411, IMG submission 206181) | Populus deltoides microbial communities from Bellville, Georgia, United States - Xylem-PdIQD-R4 | ecosystem: Host-associated > Plants > Phyllosphere > Stem > Wood/Secondary xylem...
AAATTAATTTTTTATTTTTTAAAAAATAATTTAATTTGAGTTAAATCTAGATTTGTAATTGTTAAATTAACCTGTCGGGATCGATTCGGGCGAGTTTAAAAAAAGTTAGGCATATAATTAAATTGCATTAGGGAAAAGGAAATATGAGACTTGTGTCTGCCTGGTGGACGACATGAACTAAATGGGGTCGTTGTCTTTAAGAAGAAAAAATTGTAAAGAAAGGGTCGTCGTGGCACACGGGAAAGGTGTTAGTGCTCTCATTACCAAAAGCAAAGCAAGCCAACATTTCTCTTTTCGGACTCCAGAACCTTTTATTAACCACGGACCTCAAAGCTTGTTCATTTCTATTTACTGTTTTTTTTATTTATTTATTTAGAAGCATTGATCTTGTTGATTCGAGGTGTTCTTAGAATATTTCACGTGAGACTTAAGGTCTTTTTTATACTTTTGCGTGATATATTTTTTTATATTGGTTTTAGAATTTAAATTAAAAAAATTTAATTTAATTTTTTAGATATTATTTTAAAACTCAGCCGGGCTTAATATTATAACTCAAAAACTTATTTAAATCGGATTTTTTTCTAAATTAATTTTTCTTAGAATATTGGTTTTATTTTTCTTTATACTTCAAATTTTTTATTTTTATATTATTTTGATATATTATTATTAAAAATAAATTTTAAAAATAAAAAAAATATTATTATGATATATTTTCATATAAAAAGATACTTTAAAGGCTTTAATAATCTATCCTAGACCAGGCCCGAGACGAGATGACAAGTGGCGGTTTTTTGTGGTGAAAGCTTTGTTGATGGGTCGCCATAGGGACGGTCTTAGGTGGTCACAGAATGATCGTTCGATTTGATTAAATTTGATTTGATCATGAATGAGGGCGGGCCCCGCGTGGTCCTATCTCTTACTTGTTGTTGAGCGGTGGGATGTTTGGTCCCACCCTTGTCGGCTTGTCGTTTGGAGGAGCATCACCAATGGGTCCCGCTTCTCAACCCACGATATTAAAGCTCTTGATAGAAGACGCGTTCCACAATTTATCGTGATATGAGTGATAACAACACTTTTGGGCTTCATGGGCCGGAAGGACTTTATATATATATAACTCATGGCTAGATTACTGTCAAATTATTTTTTAATATAGAAATATTATTAAAAAAAATTTAAATTGACTTGATAATTTGTTTAAAATCTAGTTATTAACCCAATAATATTTTTTTAATAAAATAAATTATTTTTATTTTTTAAATTAATCTAAGTTAATTCAATTTTTTTTATTTATAATTCGAAGCTTGTCTATGGTTAGTATCTGGCCACTTAAGGAATTATTATTATTATTATTAGTGTTGTTTTGGGAATAACAGATGGATGGCAATAAGCCTACAAGAACTAAAAAATAAAGAAGGAATAAAGGAATTGCAGCATGTTTTACACGGTTTTTCTGCTTTTAGGTTTTTTCAATAATAATTTTTGTTTAGAAAAATATTAAATTAATTTTTTAAATATTTTTTATGATTTTGACGATGTTAAAAAAAGATTTATGAAATAAAAAAACTAAATAAAAAAAAAGGGTATGAGAATGTGAAAACATTCCCTGGTGCTGCTAGGTGTGTGTGTGACGAAGGCCGAACAAACAATCATCAAGAACAATGGGAATGGGGTTGCCTTGCCTCTAAGGCTCTGGAAACTTTCCTAAGAACATCATTTAATGCACTGCTGTGTTTTGTTTTTGTCAGGACAGTCGACAGAAATGACCAAGTCTGTTTTTCTAGACGATTCCCTTTTCCTCCTGGGTTTTCAAATATTTCATCATATATAGCTGTTATCTTTATGTGTGACCGACCGACCACGTTGATTCAATGATCTACAATAGTTTTTCTTTTTTTCTTTCAATTTGGATATTAATTTGATAAGTTAATTTACGATTCAATTGATCCTCAAAAAATCTTGGGTCGACCCTTTGTACCGTGACTTGAGCATTTTCCTGTCGACCCCGCTCGGGTTTTAAAACAACGGGAAAGTGGAGGAATTTTCGAGGGGCAAGAAGGTAGAGGGAGGCCTAAAAGCAGACAGGGAGGACCCACAATCATCATCAAGCTCTCCTTCCTCGTCCACCCCACCAAACTAAACTAAAAAAATGTTACCTTTCCCCTTTGCTACTCTTTCCAAGCCAAGCCAAGCCAAACCAAACCAAACCAAATATCAATATCAAGCCTTCAATTTTGTTGTTTCTCCTCTCATTTATTTACGATTTCTTTGCTTCTAAATTAACCCTTTCGTGAACCTCTTCTTTCCCTTTCTTTTCTTTGATGCAAGGTGGTTTTCTTGGTGGAGGAAGTGGTGGGTCGGTGTGTATGTCGACGGTGTCAATGGAGGATAACGTGTTGATGTCATCTGAGGACTCGTCAAGCCCGGATGAGGGTGAACTTGAGCTGGGTCTTGGTTTGAGTCTTGGCGGTGCTTCTGGTTTTAAGGATTTTGGTCAGCGTAGCAGTCAACAATATGCAAGGATTTTGACTGCTAAGGATTTGCCTTCCAAGGTTTCTTCTTCTTCTTCTTGTTCTTCAACGACCTCGTCTTCTTCTTCTACCTTGAGTAGAGCTAATGCTACTGCTGGGACTAAGAGGGCTGCTGATTCTGTTTCTGCTTCTAATGGTGCTGCCAGGTAGCAATCAACACCCTAATAATCTTTATATATATATATATTTAGATATTTTTTTGTCAAGTATTTACCTTTTTTTATTTTCTCTGGTCTTGGTATTGTTGACTTGACTGATTTTGATGTTGAATTTTTCTTTGTTACGTTCTTGTTTCCTTTTTCCTCCTGCTTTATTTGCCATGAAAATTTGAGGTGTTTATGCATGTGCTGTTGATCCCATGATTCTTGTGCCTAGAATATTACTGTTAGTGTTCGTGTTTTGCCTTGATTAGGATCTTTTTCTATGTTTTCTTTCAATTGTTTTTTCTTAGCTCCCACTTTGGCTTGAATGAGAGACAAAGTGGAATTTACGTTTCAGTTTTTTGGTTATGTAATTTGTGGAATTAATGAATCAAATAGATTAATACATAATCTCAATTGTGAAATTTCCCCTCTGAAAAATGATTCCTAGTTTAAAATGTAAAAAGAATTATAGATTGTGACATCAAGTTGATTCTTAGTTTAACGTACTAATACATGGTTTTAAGAAATGAAGGCTGGTTTCACACCTCCAGATCTCTTATCTCTTTGATGTATAATCTTTAAATCATCTGTGAATATTCTCATACCTGTACGGATGAAGGTTTGGCGATGGTGCAGTCAACAAATTCTCTGCCTTAGCAAGTGACTATCATTTTTTTGCTTTTGAATAGAAATTGCATAATATGTTCATGTATATGCATAAATATTCACGGGGATCTTGTTTCCTGGAGTAGATCAAGCTCAAGTTCGAAACTTGTGGTTGATGTGATGTCCACCGCTACCCTCTTATTGTACCTTATAACTAAAGAAGTCTCACATTCCTTCTCAGCCATACTTGATTTATTTGTTTTTCTTCTTGCCTTGCTAAGAAGACTCATTTGATGGTGCTAGAGTAACGATTTTAACTAGTGTTAGTTGTTGTGCTGATGGTACAATAATGGTTAATTGAGATGTTGTGTGGATTAGATCATACAACTTAACTTGCTGTTTTTGCTATCAAAAACTCTTTTTTTTCCCATTATAATCTTCCAAACCATTAAATTTCTCAGGTTCCCTGGCGCATACCCTATCATTGGTTAAACACTGCCAAGTTATGTGTTGGAATTTTGTAGATTGACCGTGGAGTTGAGCCATGTAATTTTATTGTTTTGTTTCCCTTAGGAAAGATTTATACCTAGACTGATCCCAAGTCACTCACCCCTTATCATTGAGCCAGGCCCTGAGACATGTTTAATATTTTTCATATAAGAAGCTATTCGATCCCCTTTTTTTTTATGGCACCTGGTAATGCAAATATTTTCCTTTCTGTTTTGGTAAGGTACCCTTGCCTTTATTATTAACTATACTTGTTCCTGCCTGCTGGGCAGGTTAGATAACTTCAGTTTATGCAATGTATTTAAGTTTTTAGTGTTTTAATTTTTGATGCTATTATACTAATGATTAAAATTTAATCCTTAGATGTCAATTATATGCATCTAGCAACAATATTTTATATAAATTTTTGTAGTAGCAACAAATCTAATTTACATACACTGATATTTTTTTATATAGAAAATATCATATTTGTTGATCTAAACTAAAAAATCCCCACATGCATCATAAGTGGCTCACTGAATCTGATCTTTGAGCTGCTCTTGTTATCTTTATTATTAACGTTTTGCATCTATATTCCTGACTCAAAATTTAGCCACAATCCTACGTGTGGAACTCTTATCTGAGTACTAATCTTGATAAAACAATAGATAGTTCTTTGTAAAGCACTATTATGTTCTCTTCCAAACTATACAAACAATCAATTAAATACTATTAAGTCATAACCCAAAGTTTTTTGATGAGAAGTTGAGAAATTAAGCTTGATGAAGGAGATTGGAAATACATAGAAAAGTGCATATAATTTTTTTTCCACAAGTTTTTGGATTAAATAATTAAAAGTGCCTTAATGATTTAGAGATGAAAGAGAGATGATAGATAGCTTGCAACTTTTATCTGCAGCTCGGGTAATAAGAAACTTTATAGAAAGAAGAAATACACGAGACCACATTAATTAAAACAAATGCATTACTCGAAACATAAACTATCACAAATATACTATATAAGACTTGTTGTTCAAGTGTCTATATAATTAAGATGATTTCTAGTCCAAGTATCGTATAGAAAGTTGGTCAAATTTAAGTTATAAATATGATTCATATTCTTATTGGTATGCACAATCTTATTGAGATTCATTTGAATAGTATACCACATGTAAATTAAATATTATGTGAAATGTCTAACAGAGGCAGTGACTACATTAATTCTTGATTGCTTGCTCTCGTGCCTCAATCCTTAGAATTTATAGATATATAGATGTAGATATAGATATTCTAAATTTACTTTCAGCTACTGATGGCTTTGTTTCCGTATCATTTCATTTTGAATCTTGAAGCAGTCAAGTTGTTGGGTGGCCTCCAATAAGATCTCATAGAATGCACATCATGGTTAACCAGGCAAAGTCACAGGCCACTGAAGATATCAACTCAATGAATAAACGCAAGAATGCTGTGGAAGAGAAGGTGGGCAACAAAAACATTAATATTGGTAATACCAAGACTAGGACTTCCCTATTTGTCAAGGTGAATATGGATGGAACCCTGATTGGTAGAAAGGTTGATCTGAATGCTCATGGCTGCTATGAGACACTAGCTCAAGCCTTGGAAAATATGTTCCTAAGAACTACCACAACTTTGAACATGGCACGTGAGTTTTTCTCATCCTTTCATCTGAATCTTATAAATGATGACTTAACCCTTTTAATGGGACTTAATTCTGGATTTTTAACCTATGTTAGTTGGAACTAACTAGTGGCATTGGTCTTTCGTGAAATTTGGGATTATGATGCTCAACCTGATTTGAAATATTACCCAATGTTACTTTTATATGAATGCTTCGCTAATTGCAAACCTGGCTTTGTTGGTTAGATACATTTTTTCTCATTTTAGATGCCCAATATAGATTTTGATGACTGATAATAAACGTGAGTATCTCATTTGTTTTGCTTGTTCTATGTGGAAAAATGTCTATGCGTCACTTATAACCTTCTGCATGCATACACACAATAAAATTCTTTTTGATTCCAAACTTGATTTTTGAAGGATCTTCAGCAATATCAAGTTTCTTGGTTAGGGAAATTGAATATTTTTCAACGCAGCATATAAAAGTTCTAAAATAGCTGATTCAACTGTATGTCTAATCATAGAATTGCATTCTTTTATTTGAGTAAAATCATTAAGGTAGATACACCATATAATAATCTAATTGCTGGTGATTATATGTGTTCTTAGGATTGAGCACACCTGAACATAAAATAATGATAGATGCAAAAAGACACTCACAATTGCTGGGCGGGTCATCTGAGTTTGTGCTCACTTATGAGGACAAGGATGGGGATTGGATGCTTGTCGGAGATGTTCCTTGGGGGTATGTACCATTCACTCAATATGATCATTTTGTACTTGATTGCTACAATTAAGGAATTACGAGGAAAACAAATTATTCTGTTATTGGATCAGACATTGATTGATACTTACATGACATATAAATGTATCCATTTACTGAAACTGGAAGCCTAAGCAACAAATTATTCTGTTTTTGGATCAGACATTGATTGATACTTGCATGACATATAAATGTATCCATTTACTAAAACTGGAAGCCCGAGCAAGAGAGGCCTACTGATATTTTAAGAGTGACCAGATGGCTCTGACATCTTATTTGCAGATTATGATGGAAAAGTTTTCAACTATTTAAATTTGAAAATTTCATCTGTTGGTGTTCTGTTTTCCTCTCCCCCCTCTTCATGCCTCATTAACAATTCATTGTCGTGCACTTTTGTAGCTTCTAACAAGTCATTTTATATGGCCTGTTGGTGATGTGAATAATCTTCTTGCTTTTAACTTGTGTTTTGCATTCATTCAGGATGTTTATTAGCTCTGTGAAGAGACTCAGAATCATGAGGATGTCCGAGGCAACTGGACTTGGCAAATGAATGTAAAATCAACATTATGATTTACCTCTAGAAGTTTCATTTTTCTTTACACTTTTTTTAGATAATACAATAATCTTCACAAGTACTAATTATATTCGATCATTTCTTCATTTACAGCTCCAAGCTCGCAAGAAAGGAGTGGAAGACAAAGAACCAAGCCTATCTGGACATCTATCCCTAAATATAAGTAATGAAGAAAAACTTTGGATTGAAGAGTGATATACAAAGGAAAAAACAAAGAGTGTTTATAGTGAAAACATTTTGATAAAAAAGTAATTAATGGTCCTCAGCGGCTTTGTGTTGGATTTTGGTTGCTGTATGGTCTTATTATACTATTTGTTCATTCTTGTTATACCTCTGAAAATACCCACCTTACTGTTTTGGAAGCAACAAGCACCTTACCTTTTGCTGTAATATATACATGCACAGTCACTGAATGGCACTTACTGACCTGTAAATTCCTGAATGCTTAATCTTTTTCTCATCGTTAAGGAGGTGAAGAACCTTTTGCTCTTGAACGTCTTGAATATCATGTGTTAAGCTCATAGAATTTGGAATGCTTAGAGGTGAAGAACCTTTTGCTCTTGAACGTCTTGAATATCATGTGTTAAGCTCATAGAATTTGGAATGCTTAGCCAGTTACTTAGATTTATAATTTAGTGTTCATGATTATGTGGAATTAAACTTCTCGGAGAATAAATGGAGTTGGTTTAGCTTTGCTGTAATATCTGATCTTTGTTATGATCTGGTCCTCGGGATATCACTTCCAAAGTAGTTCTTATACTCAGCAGGTTATTTTTGAAGTTGCTCTAATGGGAAATGCTTGTGGACAATTAGTTCAAAAAGATTTATGAACTTCAGAGTGATGAGATTTGTCTCTCATTTTTGCATCTGGGTGTGCTTTGTTTGCCGGCTGGTTCCGAAGGTAATGCCAAAAAATAAGCTCTTGTAGTTTTTTGAGATTGATGAGAAAAAAAATTCTCCCTTGGAATTTTTAAGCTTTTGGATTAGCTCTCCTGTTGTCATTTGCTAGGAAATGGTGCACCAGTGTAGTAATTCATCAAGAGATGATGGGTTGTGAGCATTTTGTACTACAAGAAATTGATCGTTCTTGATTCTCGTTGCTTGATTAATTGAAGCCTTGGCTTACAGCACAAAAATGATTGTGTTCTACTGGTTGTGTGAGTCAAACTTCATATACCCATTAAACTTCTGGGCAAATAATTTGAACCTTTGAGTACAGACATTAACAAAGACTAGATACAAAAGAAGAATGATGAAACAAAATAAACAGCAAGGGAACTCAATTAATGTTCCTATACAAGGCCATTTACAGGTGATGTGTTAAAGACTGGCTTATCTTTGTTACTATCATATCCACCGCTGTTGCTACTGCTTTTTCTCCTCGGTTTTGCCTCTCCAAGCATTGTTATCACATCTCTCATTGATGGTCTGTCCTTGGGGAGCTTGGCAGTACAAAGAAGTGCTATTCTAAGAACCAATAGCATCTCTTCTTGAACATGCTTGCAATTTCCTACATTCTGGTCTAATGCTTCTTCTAATGATCTGCTGTCTCTAATCTTTCTCCGAATCCATTCAACGATGTCGACAGATTCCCCAAACTCAGGATCTAAGGGCCGCTTTCCTGTAAGAAGTTCTAATAAAACTACTCCATAGCTGTAAATGTCAATCTTTTCATCAACTTTCAAGGTGTATCCATATTCTGCAAAAGGATGGTGTAAGAACGTTGTTATTTACAGAGAAAACATCTTGAAGCGAAATGGGATTGTTTAAATGTTCGTGGGAGAATATGAGAGAACATTTCTCTCACTTACCTGGGGCAATGTATCCGTATGATCCTGCCACCATGGAAACTGTCTCGTTCTTCCTAATCATCATTCTTGCCAACCCGAAATCAGCGATCCTTGCTTCAAGATCTGTATCAAGCAGTATGTTATTGGACTTGATGTCCCGATGAATAACTGGTGGGCGGCAATCATGGTGAAGATAAGCAAGTCCTTGTGCAACTCCAAGTGCGATATTATATCGCGATACCCAGTCTACAAGCAATCTTCCTGCTTGTTTGCCATGCAAGACTTCTCCAAGGCTGCCATTGTGCATATATTCATATAGTATCATCATGTCGGAATCATTGTGAAGAAAGCCTAATAACCGAACAATATTTCGATGCCTTAGCTTCCCCAAGAGGTTCACCTCTCCGACAAAATCACTGCTGCTTCCTGTTTCGATGTCTGCTCCTGATCTCCATAGCTTCTTTACTGCAACAACCGTGTTCGACCTAGGCACCTCAGCTTTGTAAACAGTCCCAGTTGCTCCCATTCCAATCACGTTTGATTCCTTTAAGCAAGCTAGAATGTCAGAACTAGTGAAACCAAGCCTCTGGTAAGCCATCAATCTCCATGGCCACTCTCCACTGCCCATTTCATAACTTTTTTCGAAGCAGCTTCCATTTGAATACCACCTTTTATACAGAAGTCGAGCACCGACTAATGCAATCCCAACTGCAAAAACTGATGAAATCCCAATGAGCCACCCGGCAACTATGCGCTTTGTATGCACATTTCTTTGCCCCGATGCATTTAGCAAACTGTGGCTACATGGAGGCAGGACACCGCCACAGAGACCCACATTCCCGACGAGATCATCTGGATTGATGGCTCTTAGCACGCCATTTGCAGGAACAGGACCTTGTAGCTTGTTATACGAGACATTCAGCATTTCTAAGGCAGGGGAGGAGCCAAAATTCTCAGGTAATCCACCAGTTAAAGAGTTGTTTGATAGATCAAGAACGGCCAGGGCAGGCATCATTGCAACTGCTTTTGGGATTTCTCCAGTCAGTCGGTTGTTCTTAAGATTCAAATTTACAAGTTTCTCACATGAAGCAATGCTAGCTGGAATGGAACCAGAGAAATGGTTTGAAGAGAGATCAAGTGCAGAAAGTGAAGGACGGTCCTGGAACTGGTCAGGGATCTCACCTTCTAGGTTATTGTTTGAGGCCATGAAGGTTTGTAGATTTTGAATGGAAAGAACTGTGGAAGGAAGAGAGGATCGGAGTCGGTTTCTTGAGATATCAATGAAGGAAAGTGATGAAGAAAAGGCTAGATCAATTGGGACTTGACCAGTGAGGCTATTATTTGCCAACTCTAACCTCTGAAGCTTCCCTAATTTGCCAAGTCCAACTGGAATTGCCCCAGAAAGAAAATTGTTTTGCATACGTACACGAACAAGAGAGAAGCATGTTGATAAAGAGTCAGGAATCGGACCTGAGAAGGAATTGTTGAAGAGAATGAGCTTGGTGAGATTACCACCATTACACAAGCTTGCTGGAATCTCCCCGGATAATGAATTGGATGATACGTCCAACCATTGCAATGGTGAATTCTTGCCGAGATCTCTTGGCAGTGGACCTGACAATGAATTGCTCCAAAGCTCAAGCACTGATAACTGAGTCAACCCTCCAACTCCAGCAGGAATTGAACCTGAAAGCTGGTTGGACATCAGATTCAAGAGCTGCAGGTTTTTCAAATTAACAATCTCAGCAGGAATTTCTCCTGATAAATTATTGTCAGACAGGTCTAATAGTTGCAGTGAAGTGATGTTTCCAATCGCCGCTGGAAGTTTGCCTTCAAGATTATTCTGATACAGGAATACAGTCTCAAGTGCCTTAAGTCTCCCCAATTCAGCTGGAATCTCACCACTAAGATTTCCAATTGCCAAATCAAGATACTTCAGATTAGTGAGATTTCCAAACTCTGCTGGGATTCCACCTTCAAACTCATTGTATCCTATAATTATTTTCTCCAGTGATGAAAGCAGCCCCAGCTCTGCTGGTAATTGACCAGTGAGACTATTCCCAGAAAGGCCAAGAAACTTCAGCTTTCGCAAGTTCCTGAAAGATTTTGGAATGGAACCTTCAAAGAAACTCCCTCTGAGATCAAGAGTCTCTAGTGAAGTCGCATTGCCAAGATCCTCAGGAATAATTCCAGAGAAATTATTGCTTGAAGCATTTAGCAAAGTCAGACCAGCTGCTCTTCCAAGTCCAACAGGAAAGCTACCAATAAAGAGGTTCTGACTCACGTCAATGTCTTTCAGTGAAGTGAGATTGGATATAGCTTTTGTCAACGATGAAGAGAACCCATTGCAGCACAAGTTTAGAGAAGTCAAACTCTCTAGTCTTTGGATGTCATCGGATACATGTCCAGTGAGATTCATGTGGGAGAGATCAAGCTTTTCAACAGCTCCATTAGAGTTGCACCAAACTCCAGCCCAGTTACAATGAGCTGAACTGTTCGACAGTTTCCAATCTCGAAGACTATTCGATGGATCTAGAAGACCAGCTTTTAGAGATAGCAAAGCTGACACTTCATCACCGAACACATTTTTCTCAACCACCACAGCAGAACCAATCCCAACGCAACAGTAGAACAACAAAACCAGGACTTGCAACCGCAAATTGTTCTTGTCCATTGGCTTTGTAGGCAGTCTATCAGTTCTCGACCATTTCAGTGACAGCAGTTAGTGAAAGTTGGAGTGCCTCAGAGAGAGGCAGAGAGCTTTTGTGGGAAGAAATGGAGAGGAGATTAATTTGCGCAAGAGTAGTTATATAAGTAGCAAAGAAATGGTGATTAGTATAATAATCATAGAGGGAGCTCGTGAGATCTTGGGTTCCGCAACAGCTGTTAATCAGCAAGTAATGACAGGGAAGCTTTTGGACCCATTGGAAGCTTCTCCGACATTAAACATGGCTAGAGAATGTGTTTTTTGATTCTTACTCTTGTTATATGTAAGCACATTCTTCTACTTCTGCTGTAGTAATAGCCAACAACTTGAGGTGGCAAGTCATATTTTTTTCAGGTGTGGATGTCTTTTAGCTTTACAGGTACTTTTTTCCACCATCTTAAACCATTTTTATTAAACCTGCTACGAACTCCATCGATTAACCCGGGATCCGGATAACTAAAAACCATCTCGTATCGAGTTTTACAACTATGATTTATACTTGGATTTGGTGTTGTGGTAGGGTAACTTTTAAGTATTGACAAGAATGTAGGAATCATGATATTGATGTGCATGTGACCAATATTTTGCCAATAAAAACCCACATGGTGTCTACTAAATCATGCTGCTCTCTCTCCAAATAATTCATTCAAAGAAATCAAAACCAACCGATGATCACATTGCTTGGCTCAATTATTATTCTGAAGGCTTCAGATCAACATCACAGTTCATGGATTAATTAATTAATTAATTAAGCGGCTCTAATTACACCTTTAGTGGGTTAATTATTTGTTATGATTGAGTAGGAAAGAATCTTTCCATGTTATGTGGTAAACCCATCACACAAACACTGCCAATACCACCAAGGCTCACTGGTTCATGGATGGCCAATACCCGGCTCGATTTCGTTTCGAGTTGGATTAGATATTAATCTACCCGGCTCTTAAAACCCGAACACAAATACTATAATATATGTTATTTAATATATAATTAACTTGTAATGCATATAAATTTTTTGAACTAGTTACTAGATGGGTGTTTTCTTGTAATTAAGAAGATTGACTATGGAAACGAAAAATGTCAAGGGGAGATAATTAAATAGATAAAACAAGGGAAGGAAACATGAGGAAATGGAAAGAAGTGATCGACATCACCCCACCAACAGCCAATTCTTTTTAAGATAAAGTTTTTTTTAATGACAATTGAAAGAGAGAGTGGAGAATTATGTCAAATTTCACATGCACACATGTGGAAGTAATTTTATTTTTCGAAGTGGAGACAGAGAGTTAGTGACATAGTAACAGCATTGCTTTTATTTTTTAATTTGTATTTGTTAAAATAAAGTAAGAAAATGGGGGCCATGTGAAGCAGCAGCTTCCTAGAGAGAGAAGCCTATTCCCTGCTTCCTATTATTAGAGAGAGAGAGAGAGAGAGAGCAGTACTGCTCATATTTATTTACGTAAATAAATGGAGAAGAATACAGACAGACATGTATGGATTGAAAAATGCTAGAACAGTGAATATTTGGAGAGTTCATGGGAGCGAAGGGCATGAGGTGCTCCACATGGATTTATGCCATGGCAAAGCGTTGCCAGCCCTTTTATGATCCTGAAAAACAAGAAGGATGGGACAAGGGGAGGCTGCCCATGTGCCATATGCTTGAGGTGGATGCTATGCCTGGCATTTGCCAATTACATGGCATCGGAAACCATAGCCAATCAACCATATATCCTACTTGCTATCAGGGACGAAGACAAGAGCATGGTTGCCAACGTTTTTTTTTTAAAAAAAATATAGTGTAATCATAACCTTAACCTTGTTTCAAAACAAACAACTCGATTGTAATTTCATGGATAGTTATTAACCACGTCAACTTATAACTTGGTTACTACGTGTTAATTGAATTGATCTGAATAAAATAAAAGATTGGATAGTGTAAAGACTCGGTAAAACCCAGTCAGCTAGGCAAATTGACCTATATTCCGGGCAAATATAGACGAGATTTTTTTTTAAATGTGATTTTCTTCCTAAATCTCATTTTTTTCATATTTTTTTAGGTGGTTATTAACTATTTTCAAAGTTCATTATATAAATACTAGAAGAATGTTTTTTTTCAATGTGAAATTTGAAACTCTTTAATATGTATATTCTATGTTCCCAAGAATTTTTTTTTTCAATATGAGATTTAAAATCCTTTGGTATATATACTTTATATTCACAAGAAAAAAAGTTATATTTTTTCAATATGGGATAATTTTTTTTTGTTTAAATACTTCAATGTAAAAAAATAATATAATATCTTTTTAATATGGGATAAAAAACTTTTTGATATATTCTTTTAAACTTCATTATTTACAGTATATATACTGTATATTCACATGAATTGTTTTTTAATTTTTTTATATGAAATATTAAAATTTTAAATATATTTTTAAATTTTTCTAGATTAACTTGTGTAACCCGCAATCCGGCCTCTGGGATGGTCAACCACCTGTTAGATTTGATACCTATGCTTTAAAGTAACGAGAATATATATATATATATATATATATATATATATATATATATATATGAGAAATAGTTTTGAAGTGAATTTTTTTTATTTTTAAAATAAAAAGGCACAAAGAAATATGTATTTTCTGGCTCATGATACACACAGATCATGAAGAGGCGAGCACTATGATTCAAAGCGCCCTATCTTGTGTTTTAGTACCTTCAAGAATGAAATATTTGGGCTAAAATGTTGAGATAGAACACGATAGGGTGCTTGTGGGCAATATTGTGTTGCAGCAGATGGGCATGCAATTAAGTAGATTTTTCCACCTCAAGCAAGCCCATGATTTTAGAATGGCTTACATGGCATGATCCACCTCCAAAGCAAGCAGACCCATCAGGTGTCAGGCCCGAATTAGAAGCAGAGATTTTTCCACCTCTGCATGGCCAGGCTCAAGCTGCAGTACCTAAGCTAGGAAAATCTTAACCATGTGTTGGCGACCAGTCCTTGTGGTTTTGGTGCTAAGAATGTGAATGGCTGTCATTGATACACACCATCTCTCCTCTCTTGACACCATACCCATACAGCAAGCACTGGTCTGAGGTCTCTTTATTATACTCTTTCTCTGTCTCTATAGAGTCTATACGTTCATTACTCGCACTACAATGGCAACCCTGCAGTCTATTGCATTAGCCTCTCCTGTGGCACAGCACTTGCAGCACCAAACCCGTTCTTTCTCAGGTACTTGGTTACTTTACTCTTGCAAAAATGCTTGAATTCATCCATCTTCTTTGTTAGAAATGTGCAATACGGTAGAGGTAACTTCGTGGTTTTCCAAATCCAAAACTGTAAGTTAAGGGTATCCTCGAGTCAGCTTGAGACTTAGTCATCGTATTTCAATTTGGTAGTATTTGTGAAACCTCTAACCTCTGAGTCTATCCTGTTTTTTTGTTAGGCTCAGGATCTTGGGCTGTGAATAAGAGTTCCTACTCCCTATTCAATGGCCAATCGTTGTGCTTGCCTCGCCTGCGGTTGCCCTTGATCAGGCGAAAGTTGCGGACCTCTGGACTTGTTACTATGATGGTGAAACCAGCAATTCAGTTTGTTCAAGGAGCTGATGAACAGACTGTACCCGATGTAAGGCTTACTAAGTCGAGAGATGGAACGAATGGCATGGCGATATTCACCTTTGATCAACCTTCAGTTTTTGACTCATCTGCTGAAGTTGGTGACATCACTGGTTTCTACATGATCGATGAGGAAGGGATTCTTCAATCAGTTGATGTTAATGCCAAATTCGTAAATGGCAAACCAGAAAGAATTGAAGCAAAATATATCATGCGGACTCCTAGAGAGTGGGACAGATTCATGAGATTCATGGAGAGATATGCTAATGCAAATGGCTTGCAATTCGTCAAGAAATGAGGCAATGCATATCCTTCCCTTTCCCTTCTTTCTTTCACCTGTCCTCTTACTGTTTTCTAAATTACTCAAAAGCAAAACTTGAAGACATTGGTTGATGCTCTGTTAGGTTGTCTGCAACATCATATTCTGCCTCTCTTTAACAAACTTTGCAGTTCTTAATTAGTGGTGTACACTTCCACTTCCTTTCACTACTTCATATGCGTAAGTGAGATGGCTAGGGTTTTAGAACCTGTGTCTCTCATGTATAAAATCCACTGTTTCAAATTCCAGTTTGAGATAAGATGGATGGATGGATGGTCATTAAGGTAAAGTTTGTAATTGTGGGGTGCAATTCAGTGATTGATTAGCCATGGATATGTATCTTCTTTAACATTGTTTTACTTCCTCGCATCTCTTTGCAAATCACTCCCCTTTAATATAGAAATTTAATGGCACAAATTCATAGTCTCTAGGCCTGTTTATCATGGATAATCTGCTTCGTGTGTGTGGTTTTGCTCAAGAATGAAGGGTAGTAAAACTTTATTACCTTGAAAAAATGCACTCAGAGTTCAATTGTACATTAAACTTCAACTTAAAAAGGACTAACTTTCTTTATCAATGAGAACTCCAGCAATTCTCGATGATCATGATCCCCTGAGGCAATACTAATAGCAAATAAAAGCAGACTACTGTAGTTCACCAAACGCCCATGTCACTTCCAGGTCACTGCAACTTATAAGAGATTAACTTTCTTCATTAATGCAAACTCCACCAATTCTCAATGATCATTATCCTCTG
>Ga0325411_1004336_pt1 | contig 15924 bp, 7 predicted proteins | sample PopdelMetagenome_13_FD_206181 | JGI IMG/M metagenome (GOLD analysis project Ga0325411, IMG submission 206181) | Populus deltoides microbial communities from Bellville, Georgia, United States - Xylem-PdIQD-R4 | ecosystem: Host-associated > Plants > Phyllosphere > Stem > Wood/Secondary xylem...
GAGGTTATAAAATCCCTTGCATGTCAGAATATGATAGAAAGAATTCCCGAAAGAATTGATGGATAGTGGACGATTCAACATACAAGTTGGCTCAATTTTCAACAGTGAATGGTTGATTTAGAGATTGTTTCCTTTTATTGCGATTCTTTCTGTGAATAGAATTGCCAGACCTGGTTTAGTTGCTGGCTTTGTGGTGTTTTTATTAAGTGTCAATTATATGAATATTCCTTTGGAGAATGCCTAATTATTTCTCCAGCTGCCAAAACCAAACGTGGTTTGATTTGAAGACTTATTGTTCGTACAAGACACTTTACATCCCCACTAACTCGAACCTGAAAAATTCGACAAAATAGTTCAAATATTTATAAAATTACTATTATATTCTAATTAATAATTAAAAATCCTCTTACAATGTTAAGATTTTATAATTACAAAATTACCATAATTGTTTTTTTTTCCTTCTCTTTTCCTCTCCTTCGCCGAGTGAAAATCTGGAGAGCAAAATGCATAAACAATTACAATTCTTTTTATTCAAATTGCTCTTGAGACACCCTTCTAAGCACTCTCCAAAACCCACAACTCCACTTTTTTCTCAAATATCTCATGTTGATTTCACTGTGCATCCATCCTATACTTCTCCCCACGGAGTTTTCATACTGTAGAATGTCCTAAATTGTGCGATGATATTCACAAAAGAGGTTAGCACATTAACACTCAAACTCTGTTAAACTAACTCCTTTCTTGCAAATTCTTAAGTCTTCTCTTTGTTATCTCTGATTGGTGAAGTTTTTTGTAAATTACAGAAAATAAAATCAATTCAACTATTAAACAACTTAAATCCAAACTAGTCGAATTGGATTTATCTCCAAATCTAGAACCATTAAGAGCACATCCCAAAAAATTTGAATTTTTTTTTATATAGTTTATAAGTTTTGGATCGTTTTGATATGCTGATGTCAAAAATGATTTTTAAAAAATAAAAAAACATCATTTGCATGCATTTTGGCACAAAAAAGTTATTTGAAAAGCACCCGCAACTATACTGCCAAACACGCTTTAAACCAATAATCAAATATTTGCAAAATATAATTGAAATAACCATAATAAGTTCATTATATAAATTGCAGTTTAATAATAAAAAAATAAAATAAAAAAGATGTTTACAAGGAATTGATGCTTCGATTGATTTAACATATTAAAATTCAAAAGTTGAAAAGGAAAATGAAAGAAATAACTCTAGAAGAGCTCCAATACTTATTTTCCTAAGAGTCATCATTACACAGAGATGTGATAGAAACCAATTTAAGACCCTTTGCTTTCTCTACCGCCTCTTCATCTTCTTCTTTCTCTTTAAAAAAAGTTAAAAAAACTGCATTATTAATTAATCTAATATTAAAAAAATCAATTAAAAAAAACAAGAAACAATTTAAGCCAATCAAGATTAACTCATGAAATCCATGAAACAAGTCATACATAAGAATAACCTCATAGAAAAATAGACCGAAACAAATTTCAAAACTTAATTATCAATTAACTCAATATTAAATGATTAGATTTAGAAAAAAAATCAATTATATATATAAAAAAACTTAACCCATCAAACTCACGATTTAGGTAAATAGTTTAGGATAACCTCATAAAAAGTAAATTGAAAAAAATTATCAAGTCTAATCCTCAATAATTTAATATTGAATGATGAAATTAAAATTAAAAAAAAATAAATTAGAAAAAAATAAAAGAAAAATAATTATTCTTAAAAATAGTGTTATGAATAAAAACCCTTCTCCTTTAGTTTTTTTTTTGTTAATGATAATCCCATATAAAGTAAATCAAAACAAATTACTAAGTTCAATTTCCAATAAATTCAATATTAAATAATGAAACTGAAAAAAATAAATTAAAAAGGAACTTGAGAAAATGACCTGAGTCAACTCAGGTTAACTTGCCAAATTCATGATCTGAGTTATAAGACTTCCCAATAGAAAAAAGATTGAAACAAATTATAAATCTTAATTTTCAATCAATCCAGTGTTGAAATATAAAATTAAAAAACAAAATTGATTAAAAGAACAAAAAAAAAAAAAACTCAAGTCAACCAGAATTAACTCATCAAACTTATGACTCGAGTCATGAGATAAGGATAATCTCATAAAAAGCAGAACGAAATAAATCCTGAAGTTTAATTCTCAATTAACCCAACGTTGAAGGATGAAATTAAGAAGAAAAAAAAGTCAATTAGAAAAAAAAAACTCGAGTTAACTGAATTATCATGCCAAGCTCGTGGTCCGAGTCGTGAGTTTAGGATAATCTCATAAAAAATAAATTGAAAAAAATTATGAAGTTCAATCCTCAATAAATAAATTAAAATTGAATATGTATATTAGAAAAAAAGAAAAAGAAAAATACTATTTCAATAAATAATGTTCCATGATAAACACTTTCTCTTTTAGTTTTTTTTTTTAATTTTATTATTAAAAAAATAAGAAATCAAATGTCAATGTTTTTGGTAGACAGACTACGATTGATTAATGCATGAGGAGGGGGATGTTTTAATGGGACAAGAGGGTTTTAATGGTGAAATCAAAACATCAATTTGTATAGTATAGAAGAAGAAGTTGTACTTGGAAAGGAAAATAATTTATGAAATATGATGGATTTACATGTCATATGAGTGATATTATATACGGGTGGATTTTTTTTCATTTAAATTGAAAAATCATATTGATCTAGGATATAAACCTATTTCTAAAAAAATGAAGAAATAGTGAAAAAATAACCAAGTTATAAAAAAGTCAGGGTACTTTTTTCAAACAAAAATTAAAAATATTATGCATAATAAAGTAGTCAATGTATCAAATGTAAAGAGACACACTTTTGCATATGGTGATTATTTAAAAATAAGGAATTTATACATTGTAAATCAAAATTTAAATTAAATATAACAAACTTTAATTAAAAATGCATATTAAGTCTATATCTATTTTGCAAAACATAATTTTCTAATTTTTTGAAAAATATTTTCATGAAAAATAAGTTATTTTTTTAATGTTTGGATTGAGAATTGCTATCCTTAGTCGTTTACGCCCTCAAATATATTTTAAGTATTTTATATTCATGAACCCAAAACCTTAGAGTCCAGTTGGAGAAGATCTCACATACTTAAACGCTTTTCTAAATTGACTTACTGGTATCTTAAGACCCTTTTTAGATGGATGTCCAAATATTAGTAGATAGTAGTTAAAATGACATCTTTATTTGTGCAAATTCAGTTCAGTTACACTTCCAAACATCTTAATACGAAAATACTAGACTCGGGTTTGCATTTTTTTCATGTAAAAAATGATGTTTATATGATGCAAGCATGTTTTAAAGAAATAAAAAAAATGTTGGATCAATGCATTTTATTTTTATAGCCTAAGTCCATGTTTAAAAGGGGCAAAGGCAAGGTAATAACCCACATATCTAGGCTTGACAAAATCCTAGGCCTAGATGACGTGAGTTTGGCTTGCTTCTAGGGCCAACAACCGTGGATTCGGCTACGTGGTGAGTCTAAGTACATATGGATTTGATGAAATTCCAGACCCAACATTATTGGGTGTAGCTACAAGCTAAGCCTAAGTACATTAGGTTCTGGCAAGCTGTCAGACCTAATATCCTTAGGATTAGCTACGTGCTGAGCCCAAACAAACTTGTGTCTGGCAAGCTGTCAGACCCAACATCTTTGGATTCAGCTGCAAGCTAAACCCGAGTACATATGAGTCTAACAAATGGCTAGACACAATACCTGTAGGTTTAACTATGCACTAAGCCCAAACAAATATGATTTTGAAAAACTGTCAGACCCAATATTCTTTGGTTTTGCTGTGTGCTAAACCTAGAAACTTATGAGTCTAGCGAGCTTCTAAACCCAACGTCTTTGAGTTTAGCTACGTGTTGAGCCCAAATAAATATAGGTTTGGCAAGTTACCAAACCTAATATCCTTGGGTTCAAATATGTGCTGAGCCTAAATGTATATGGATCTGACAAGCTGCTAAAACCCAACATCATTGAGTTCAGCTACACGCTAAGCCTAATTAGACTTAGGTTTAGCGGGCAGCTAGACCCAACATTATTAGGTTCAACTACGTGTTGAGCCAAAGTATGCATGAGTATTGCAAGATGCCAGACCCAATATCCTTAGGCAAGCTACATACTAAGCCCAAACAGACATGAGTCTGGTGAGTAGCTATGCCCAACATCCTTGGGTTTAGCTATGTGTTGAGCTCAAATATATATGGGTTTGGCGAGCTGTTAGACCCAATATCTTTGGGTTCAGCTATGTGCTCCCAAACAGGCGTGGGTATGATAAGCTACTAGACCTAACATCATCGGGATTAGTTACACGCATAGCCTAAACAAACATGAGTTTAACAAATTGTTAGACCCATCACTTTTGGGCTTGGCATTATTCCAAGTCCAAGTGGGTATGGGCTTTATGATTATTATGAGGCCTTGTTTGTTTATTTTTATATCTTTTAACATAAAATATTAAAAGTCAAGAATATCATCTCTCTACACCTACAAGTGTATAAAAGTCTTTAAAGGGCGTACCATATTTCCATTAACATTAATATTGTGGAAATGATATCTATCCCTCATTAATATTATGTAAGAGATATTTATCCCCTGGGCTTAACAAACATGGGTTTAACAAGTTGTCAGACCCATCACTCTTGGGCTTGGCATTATTCCAAGTCCAAGTGGGTATGGGCTTTATGATTATTATGAGGCCTTGTTTGTTTATTTTTATAGCTTTTAACATAAAATATTAAAAGTCAAGAATATCATCTCTCTACACCTACAAGTGTATAAAAAGTCTTTAAAGGGCCTACTATATTTCTATTAACATTAATATTGTGTAAATGATATTTATCCTTCATTAATATTGTGTAAGAGAAATTTATCCCTTGTTAATATTATGTAAGGGATAATTATCCCTCATTAATGCTATCAAAAGGAAATGGTTCCCCAACTTCTCTATTCAAGTAACATGACAAGGTTCAGTGGCTACATATACCCCTTAACCACTTAAGTAAAAGGTTCATAATTTATGCTCTTTAAGTTTCATACTTTTATTCTCATAGCATTTTACCATACAAAAACTAGAATAAACACACTAGTTCTTAGAATTTAAACTTATTTTTTTATTTATTACAATCTCTTACTAAAAGTCACTGACTTTTATCATTGGAGGGTCTCTAGACCCCACCCACCAAAAGAGACTGTTTTACAGGTGTTAAGCCTTATTCCACTTATCATTTACTTCGTGAGCTTTAAATAAAAAATATTGATCTAAATGTGTGATTAACCATTGTCCAAACACTAAATAACCTCATTCATAAGCATATTGGATTTTGGAACATAATCACTAACGACTTGGGTTATAACCCTAACTGTGTGTAATAAGCTACTTTTATTTTAACTAGACTATAAAAAACAGGCAACAATAATAAATGGTTGAAAAAAAAAAAACCGATCATGACAACTTGGAAAAATAAATTTGGAAGAACGAAATTGGATAAAGAAAAGAAATAAGGAAAAACCCAGGTCAACCCGAGGTAGTGTGATAAACAGGTAACCTAGATAATGACTCTAAACAAGTATTTGATCTTTTTTAAACCCAATGTTAAATGGGTCATCTCTTAAACCAATCACCATGATACATTCAAAAACTAATACAAATCATGGGTGTAGGATGAACTTTGTTATTTGACATGACATTTGAAAAAATCTCAAGTTTTTGAAAAGAAAAAGTAAATCTTGCGAAACTTTTGTTAGGGAAAACACCTTAAAATAAAAACCAAAGTGTGTGTCATGACACAAGTACTTGAAAAAGAACACGAAAAACAACGTTGTTATAAGACAAAGAGTTTTTAATTCATTCTCAATTAGGAAAAATATAATAGCATTTGCTATGGCCTAAATACTCACAAAAAAAGAAAGCTATGAAGGCATCTTGACACTCAAGATTTGAAAGTAACTCGCACAAACTTGCTTGAGTAAACTGGGAAGGTGAGCCAGCAAGAGAGACCACTTAAGAAATTACAACCTTCGATAATAATAAAAAAGATTGTGAAGAAAAAAAAGGAGGCTATACCTTGAAAAGCATGCATTGCATATGATTTAACCTTAACTTTGAAATAGTGTTGGTGTAGGATTCGCCAATCAAGAGGAAATGCAGTGAAATCTGCATGGGTGAACGAAAGCCGAGAAATGACAAAGACATCTCATTTATAGGGTGTGACTAACTAAGACGGTAAGACAAAACACTCGTTTTAAGAGTATATCTTTAGAGGGTATTTTTGTTTTGAAATTTTATTTTAGAAAAGTTTTGGAAGGATCCAATGTAGATTCTAGTATTTGAAATTTGAAAATGGTAAGTCACTCATAAAAATAGACTAATTTTTTAATTTTAAAATGAGCAGGTTACCCATGAAAATAGATTAATTTCAAGAAAGCATGAATGCTTGCTAAAATTCTTTTTGGAATTAAAAAGGGTAAATCGCCTGTGAAAATAGACCAAAGCTTTTGAATTTCAAAATGAATAGGTTGTCCATGAAAATAGATCAATTTTAAGGAAGTGTGGACGTTTATTGAAATTCTTTTTGGAGTTTATAAAGGGTAAGTCGCCCATGAAAATAAACCAAAACCTTTGAATTTTAAAATGGGCATGTCACCTATAAAAATAGACCAATTTCAAGGAAGCATGAATACTTGCTGAAATTCTTTTTAGAATTTCAAAATAGGCGGTCGCCTTTGAGAATAAACCATTTTTTTTTAAACTTTTAAAAGGAGTAGGTCACCCATGATAATAAGACCATTCTCTGTTAAAAAAAAAAAGTCTTTAGATGGGTAGGTCACCCATCAAGTTAGACATACACTATTTCTTTACAAGCTCATTATGCAAAACATTGACGAGATTTTGCTTCGTAAGCATTATAAATAGAGAGCATTTGTTGTTACTCATTTTTTATTACGTATAAATAAATAAATAAAAAAAAATATACATGAAGAAAGCCTAGAAGATTGCCTAAGGTTGGTGGTAGAAGACCAAGATGACAAATGAAAAAGCTAGAGGACCAAAATATACAAAATTAACAAAATTGACAACCCGATTTTGATTGATAAAGGTCCCAATTGGTGAAAATATTCTTATTTGGGGTAAAGAAATGCAAATTTAGATGATTAAAGACTCAATGTGAATTTTGCAAGGCTTAATTAATTTTATCAAGGACTTAATTGCAAGGAAAATAAGTTTTTGAAGTCTAGGGACTTAAGTCATTTTTTAGAGGTTTAAAGTGGACAAATCTGGGGCTTAATTGTGATAATATTGAAGTTTGATGGGCAATTAGAGACATAATTGAAGAAATCCAAAATAAAAAACCAAACTGAAAAAGATGCGTAATTGTAGGGGCTAAAATTGACCAAATTAGGGGTCAAATTGAAAGGAATTGAAATTTTGGTGGTCAATTAAGGCTGAAATTGAACAAATTAAAAACCATGGACTCTTTTGTAAAATACACTCAAATAAAAGGAACAAATAAGAATTTCTAAGGGTGAAATTGCAAGGATTAAAAGGATTTCAAGTCAATTAGAAATGCATGTGCCACAATTATAAGAAAAGAGACTGAATTGATTTTTGATAAAAATCAATTAAGAGCCTTAATTTTTAGGGTTTTTAATTTACAGCATCTATAAGGTAAAATTAAGGGAAGAAAGACACCCAATCTACTTAGTACTTACTAGGTTGGATTCTAGGGCTGCATTGCGAGCTAAGTCAAAAGTCAATTATCGTGTAAAAAATACATATGGGCGCCATTAATAGTTTCAGCATACGATGAAAAATTTGAAATGTGAATTGATAGCTTGACCCTTTGTTAAATAAAATTAATTGACTATCATATACGCTAATAAATGCAAAAAAATATTTTGTTTGGCTTTTTTGACTCAACATGCTAAGAGATAAATTAGTCACCCTATTTAAAAGGTGACTTGACTATAAAATGTTTTTTTTTATGTCGCTGTTGTTTTAATCTTTATGTAACCCTATCAAAGCTTAAATGTGAAACAATGGACTATCCAAGGAAAATAAATTAGGGAATAAAATGAAAAGATGATGACATATTGTATTGACCCAAGTTAACTCATGAAATTTACAATCTGGATAATGGATGTCATAACTCATTTTAGGGTTATTTCCTAAATTCACTTTTTTTTTATTTCAAAATAAAAATAAAAAAAATAAAATAAAGACTTGCAACTTGGAAAGCAGGTCGGGGTGAATTTTAAACATATAGGAAAATCAAGCTGTAATTTTGGATGAAATTTAAAGCCTAATTGTACCCCATTATACCAAAGACTAAAGAAACATTGTAGATTGAATGTCAAATTAAATGATTATTGAACGAATATGCATAAAAATTAAGTCCAAGGACATACTTAAAATTTTAATACGCTAATTTAATTTAATTTAATCATGAGCCAAATTAATATTAATTATGTTTGAGAATTAATTTGGGTCCAATTGAAGGATTTAATTAGGTGCAAGGACTTAATTATACTTTAACTTGGTTAAATTAAGTTTATTAGAGGCTTAATTGGTGAAAAATTAAGTTTAGGAGCCCAATTTGGGCTTAATTCAGAAAATTAGAATTTTAAGAGATCAAATTTAATTTTTGTCAACTCAATTGATTGAAATTAAGGGTAAATTACAAGAAAATGAAAGTTTAGGGGTCAATTAGGGGTTAAATTGAAGAAATTCACAGCCAATGACCATGTTGTAAAAGGTGCTGAACTATGAGGACTCAATTGATTGAAATCAAGGGTGAAATTGAAAAAAATTAAAAGTTTAATGGTCAATTAAGGGTCAAATTTTATAAATCTAAGACCATGGACTAATATCAAATAGGCACTGAAATTTGGGGCTGATATTGTAATTTGGTAGGGGCAAAATTGCATTAAATCTAAAGTTTAAGGTTAATTAGGGGTGAAATTGAAAGTAATTAAAAGACATAGGACCAAATTGAATTTTGGCCAAAATCTCTAATTTAAGGTCCAAAACAGAGCCCTTTTTTAAATAATAAAAAATAGACGACGCGTCGTCTGGTTACTGTTCATTGTCTTCTTCTTTTGACCTGAAAAAGCTACCCGAGTGGATACTTTTAAGGGGCATTTAATGCTTCATCTCTCAATCAAACCGGACAAATCATACACTACCATGATGGTCTAATATTTTACTACACCTTAGAGTAGGTCACGCCGACCAATTATCCCTATAGTCACTGCCCCAAAGTGGCTAACTTGACCAGCCTTTAACAACCAATTTTGATAGTTTATAATGACAACTTTGAACCAATGAATGACATCATTCTGGGTAGAATCAAGGGTCAATATTTGGCACCAATAAAAAGAAAATGTCCCTTTTCCACCCTTATAAATAAGGGTGGATTTTATGGCTTGAGGAGGAGGATATTTGGATCTAAAGTTGGCAACAAATCAGCACCCCCTCTAATTTTTCAGCTGTCAGTTTCTTCCTCATTTCTCTCTCCACTACATGTTCAACCACCACAACCTTCCCCCACGCCGTGATCGAAGGCGACTTAACCTTGTCTGCTAACCCATCCCTTCATCGGAGACAGGAACCACCGCTGCCAATCTTTCCTTCTCCCTTTCCAACGCATACTTCTTCTTCCTGCCCCTAAGAACCCAACCATTACCTTAGCACTGCTGTGAGCCATTAACCTTTCCACCGTCCTCAACCATACCAATGACAACAGTCACGACCCCTGAGTCAGGTGAGCTCCTTCTTCTCTTTCCTCCTCCTCCTTCTTTTTCGCCCCCCAACCATTGTCTCCTGTATGCATAACAATAATTCGTTCTACATGTAAGGGGGAATAATTAACCCCCATTGAGTTTAGGTTGGACCCGTGTAAGCCCAGCCCAAATGGCTAGGCTAGGTCCAGTCCAAATCCAAAAAAAAGGACAGATATGTTAGGCTGACATCGACCCAACCTTTTTAGGCCGACATCGGCCCAACCCCTTTTTGGGCCAAAATCGGCCTAACACTTTTAGGCCAAGTCAGCCTAACCAGACTGGGCTCACTCCGTATAGCTGGACCGGCCCAACCTATGTATTTAATAATAATATAATATTAATATTATAATATTATATAATAAAAAAACAAAAAATTTTAAAAAAATCAAAAGTCTTTTAACAAAAATTATGATTTTCTCGCATGTTTTTCTACCAATTTTGCATAATATCTTGCTGTATATTTACATTGTAAGATATAGATTTGGTATTAAAATACCTAGTTTTCTTGAAAATGTTTCTAATTTTTTTTTTTAAAATCCAAAAAAATATCAATTTTTTTTAATTAGTTTCCTCTTTCAAAAAACAAACAAAAACAAAAAAATATTTTGTTTTCATGTATACAGCTAAATCCTAAAGGTTTTCCAAGCATGTTTTTATAAAAAAATACAAAAAATGGATATCATAACTAGTTTATGATTATCCATTAGGATTCGACCAAAATTTCAAAAACCCTTCATCAATCATTTTGTCCATTTTATATTAGGGTTTAGATGTAGACTTTAATATTTGGAGAATGTAAAACTACACAGTACAATACACCATTAGGTATTAAAGATGCAAAATAAATGAAATGTTAAAATTCAAACTTTAGAATGGTTATGATTTAAACCGATAAGATAGAGACTCTCTCATGAAGAGAGATCTACCTTGAACTGTAGACGAGACCAACAAATAAAAATTTGACCTAGAAAAATAATCAAACAACAATGCAGCTTACCTTAGGTATGATGCACTAGGGGTGATGCATCTTCTCTTTACATAACCAGTCCTTTACCCAAAGTCTCATAGACCATAGGGTTTCTAGTAACCATAATACTAGGTGACGACTTCTTAACCTCAATCATAAATTTATGATTAAATCTGAAACCCTCTCCTTCCCAACAATACCATTTCAGCACGCCAGCCCGACGTTGCCCCACGACAATGGATACGACCATAATGAGCTAACCCAATTGGAAAATCTTTTTTTCTTGTTCTCCTTCCCTTATTTTCTCCCCAATTAGACCTTATATGGGTCTTAATTAGCCTTGGGTTGGATGAAATATATGACTAAATTAAAAAGTTATAAAAGATTGGGGAACAAAATTCTTTAAAAATTCCATATTACTTTGACCTAAGTCAACTTGGGTTAACCTGTGAAATTCGTGATCCAGGTTATGGACATGACTACAATAAGGTAACTTGGTTGACAATATGCCTTTTTCTTTTCTCATCCCTTATTTTCTCCCTAGTTGGGCTTTAATTGGGCCTTAATTAGACTCAAGTACGATGAAATATGGGACTAAGTTTGAGTTATTAAAGAATTAGGGATCAAATACAAAACTATATAAAATATGGGATTAAATTGAAATGGAATAAAAGGATCAGGAGAAAAATTGTTTGGCACGTGCAATATACACACCATCTTATAAGGAAGCCACTGTGTTGAGGTGGCACTTGTGGCCTACAAATGTATTACAAGAGAATAATTGTTTACAAGAGAAAAGGAAAGGATTAGCTATATTAACGGGATTAGCTAAATGAGCTCTTATAATTGTGGATCAACAAAATGCATATAAGGAAGTCTTAGATTAAAGCTGATGATCTTCAACATCCCTTGCAAGCAGAATGTCGGGTTGGGACTGATGTGGAGCTTGAATCAGAAATATTAAAAGAGAGGTTTAGGCATACTTTTGGTTAAGATATCAACAACTTGTAAGTGAGAAGGAACATACTGTATACGAAGTTTGCCAGTGATAACAAGTACATGAAGAAAGTGGTAATCTAACTCAACATGTTTGGCCCTCTTATGAGAAACAGGGTTGGAGCTTAAGAAAATTGGAAAATTGAAGGGAAGATATGGGTTGAGCCTGAGAGGTATCTAAAAAGGGAAGGTAATTTTAATCAAATTAAGCATGTCGAGTGATATATATCCTAGATGTAGAGGGGTCAAGACAACGAAACCCTTTATAAAAAGTCCTGTATCCCATTAAAATGCAACGAATGCTTCGAGGGGAAAATTGATTAGGCATATAATCACGTAAAAATGGATAAACATGACAACCAAAAGGATGAAAGTTTTCATAATTGGGAGGAGAACCATATAGAAGTTCAAAAGGGGACTGTAACATCCCCATTTCTAGGATAAAACAACAATCTCATGACAATAAAAAAAAAAACAGAGTAGTAAATTTTTTTTTGTATATACGTATTCATAGTCTTCGTATTAACATCTACCGGAATTTCGACGGAGTCCCTCCTATACCGGAAGGTCCCAAGTTACCGACATGTAACCTGTTTACACTTCTAACAGTTCGCATCTCATAACTTAATTCCCGACCCAATCATCTTGGGTTTCAATCAACTGATTAAACAAGTCATCTATTCGTGGGAGTGGCTACTTGTTCTTTACCGTCACTTTATTCAATTGACGATAATCAATACACAAATGAAGGGTGCCATCCTTCTTCTTTACAAACAATACCGGAGCTCCCCAGGGTGAGTTACTAGGCCGGATGAAGCCTTTATCTAACAATTCCTGAAGCTGGACCTTTAGTTCCGCCAATTCCATAGGTGCCATCCTATAAGGAGACTGGGCTATAGGAGAAACTCCTGGAATAGTTTCTATGGAAACTTCAATTTCTCTAACTGGAGGTAATCTAGGCAACTCTTCTGGGAATACATCTTGAAACTCCCTCACAACAGGAATACTAGCCAAATCTATGCTACCCTTCTCCAGCTCTCTTACATGGGCTAACCAAGCAGAACAACCTTTCCTCAGTAATTTTCTAGCCACCAAGACTGAGATTACACAACTTGGAATTACTTTTCTTTCCCCTTTAAACACTACTCTTTTATCACCTATTCCTTGGATTGTCACCGTCTTGGTGAAACAATCCACTTGTGCCTTATGTTTACTTAACCAATCCATGCCCACAATCACATCAAAATCATATAAGTCCAACGGCATAAGATCTTCCCTCAACTCTAATCCTCCTATATATAGTTTTACCCCTCTATAAATATCATCAATATGTATATTCTCCCTCAAAGGTGTACTAACCTTCACCCCTACACCCAAGTTACTAGATAACACATACAAGTTATTCACAATTCTATAAGATACAAAGGAATGACTAGCTCCAGGATCAATTAAAGCATAAACTTGCATTGTATCTAATTGTAAAGTACCTGCCACCACATCAGGTACAGCTCCCACATCCTCGTAGGTCATGTGATATACCCGACCTTGAGTCCTCCCCTCCTGATTTCTGGGCCTCCCACGAGTAGCACTCGTCCCTGACTGGGTAGGCCTGATAGGACGATTGACTGTCACCGATTGCTGCTGGCTTTGAACCTCAATCCTCTGACCATGGGCTCCCTCGGTAGTTCTACGAGGACAATCCTTCTTCCGGTGACTCGTGTCCCACAATAGTAACAACCTCTTCCTACATGCGGGCATTCTTTCCATCGATGCCGGGTGTCGCTGCTCACACCTCTAACAAAACAGATATACTAGTCCCTTTTGCTCTGTAGACCCTCCAGCAGTTTTGACTCCCTGTCTAGACTGTCCTCCCCAAGCTCCTCTTCCACTGACTTGTCTAGATCCTCCTGAGCGATCCTGGGGTGAAACTCCCACCCCTTTTCTGGAACTGTCCTGATGATGGCCCGCTCTTCCCCTTCTTTGGGAAAGGAGGTCTCCCAATTATAAACTCAAAATCTCTCCTTTTAGCTCCCATTGCTTGACTCTACTCGACCACTGGCTTCGGGGTATCCTTTATAACCCTCTCCATACCCTGAGCAGCACGTACCAACTCCCGTACCGACTGAAACTGCATGGCTATCAATATCATCCTCAATTCCCACCTTAGTCCATCACGGAACCTCTCCACCCTGTGGCGCTCTGTGGGAAGGTAAGTGGAGGCAAAAGCTGCTAAATCCTGAAATCTCCTCTCATATTCCAGCACTGTCAAATCTCCCTGCTTCAATTCCAGAAACTCCTGTTCTTTCTCCCTCTTATGCTCCCATCTCCTCAAACTCTTCACGAAAATCCCTCCCTCTCAATACCTCCCCTGATCTCCTTTCTCTAATGGTCTCCCACCAAGAGTGGGCACTTTCAACCAATAGCTGAGTCACACAATCCACCCGTAGCTCCTCTGGCACTTGCAACTGATTTATAACTCTTTCCACTTTCCTCAGCCAATGCCCAGCAACCTCAGCATCATCTTCACCCCGGTAAGTCATACAACCTATCTCTCTCATACCCTTCACCCATTGCACTATGGTGACTATTCCCCCTGATCTAGGAGTCGTATTGGAGGCCCTCGCTACCATTCCTGCTGCCACAACTCTCACTATATGTTCCATAAAAGCAGGATTCGAGAATAGGTTTGATTCAGCTACCGGTGCCACTGGTGGAGGTATATTATCTCCCCCTTGTCTGTCTGATCCCTGGGGCATGGATACATCTGCCTGACGGAACGATGAATCATCTCGAAGTCTCACTGACTCGCCCCGTTCTGAGTACACTGATGCTACAGGTATATGAGAGGAGGTGTCTGCCAAGGGATCCCAATCTGGATCACTTTCATTACGAATACTCTGGCCACTTCCCTGAACTGGGGATGGATCAGTCCTGGCTCCTTGCCTTGTTCTCACCATCCTGAAACACATTCCAAAACCATATAATCATTTCTATCCACGGAATAGCAACCTGAGCTCTAATACCAAATGTAACATCCCCCATTTCTGGGATAAAACAACAATCTCATGTCAATAAAAAAAAAAAACAGAGTAGTAATTTTTTTTTTGTATATACGTATTCATGGTCTTCGTATTAACATCTACCGGAATTTCAACGGAGTCCCCCCTATACCGGAAGGTCCCAAGTTACCGATATGTAACCTGTTTACACTTCTAACAGTTCGCATCTCATAACTTAATTCCCGACCCAATCATCCTGGGTTTCAATTCCACAATTATTCTCACACCTATCAACCATATTATTTATGATATGCATTATATAACAAAAATATCATTATGGATGGATAATTTAAATAAATATAGATACATAGACATGAAATATGGATATATAAACTACAATGTTAAATTCATCCAATCAAGTTTAAACATTTATTATACAAATTAAGTTATACAAACATTTTCATGTTTACAAAATATAAGGGTATACTCCCTAGAACCTAGATTTCAAAAAGGGAACATAAGCTAGGATCTACTCCTGTCGTGCATGCGATGATCCTGAAACAAAATACATATTATTGCAATGTGAATATCACAATAAATATAACAATATAAATATCTAATAATTTCAACAGGGTAACATGCATTCATATTTCATTTACTTCTCCCTTCTAGTTTTTTTTTATTAAAATCTCTTCATTATTCAAACTATTAATAACCGTTCCCTCTACCACTATCAACCTTCATTCCAGACCTTATAAGATTAACGTGAGTACTTTTACTTATCACATTACCGATACCAATTTCACTGGTATCGTCATCGCCACCCCATAGGAGTCGCTATAAGGCGATCCCTTTACTCGGGATCCTAACATACACTAAATATATGCTGGCCAATACATGGTGATCCCCTTACCTGGGATCCTAACATACACTGAATGTATGTTAGCCAGTACATGGAGATCCCCTTACCCGGGATCCTAATATACACTAAATGTATGCTAGTCCATTCGTGACGATCCCCTTACCCGAGATCCTAACATACACTAAATATATGCTAGCCAATACAGGGTGATCCCCTTACCCGGGATCCTAACATACACTAAATGTAT
>Ga0325411_1004338_pt1 | contig 15918 bp, 15 predicted proteins | sample PopdelMetagenome_13_FD_206181 | JGI IMG/M metagenome (GOLD analysis project Ga0325411, IMG submission 206181) | Populus deltoides microbial communities from Bellville, Georgia, United States - Xylem-PdIQD-R4 | ecosystem: Host-associated > Plants > Phyllosphere > Stem > Wood/Secondary xylem...
TTAAATGTAAACAGTCTACTTAATGGAGGACTATTTTGTAAAATAGAGACCTAGGGTTTCCTAGGATATAAAAAGAATGAGAGAAGAGAAGGGGGGCAGCCAGCCAAGAAGAGAAAAACGCCCCCTTTCTCTAAGAAACTCTAAATTATGCATTCTTTCTTCTTTTTGATTAGTTGTTCGACAAACATGCAAGGCTAAACACTTTTTCTTGGTTGCAAGGACATAGAAACTTTCGGATTTCAAGAACTGTGAGATTTATTTTACCTTTTCTTTTTAGTTTATATGATGAATATGTTTGTTCTCCTATGCTTATTTTTCCTATGATTGTTTATTTTAATTGCTAGAGCGGACTCTAAGTTATTATTGTAGACAATCTATTGCTAAGTTTGATATCAAAACCGGAGTTGTGGTATATGAACTTGTGAAGCAACTAAGTTTAATAATGGTGGGGGATCTACGTTATTAATCTTAGGGAGAACATTCAATCAAATCAAACATAGACTGCAGACAGTTATGTTATCTTGATTAATCAACTTATCTAGTTCTTAAGGCTGCCATTAAATTAAATTACTAGTGCGGACACTGTGGTTGTTTGATGGTTAGGGTTAGTTATACGGCGGATCTGTTAACTAACAAATGTTAAGAAGAGATAAATATTCAGAATAAAAATTGATGTTTCGTTTCCATGATCAGTTCTGATTTTTGTAGGTGGATGTGTGCTTGTGACCAAGGTTTGTTCTCTTGATAATTTTCTGATTTTATTAAATTTCGTTTGATAGTTTTCTGTTTTCTTTTGCTTTAGCCTAGATAACGTCCAACCCCCCCAAATTGCATATCATCTGGCATAAAAATCTGACTTGAACTTCCTCGTGGGATCGACCCCTTGCTTGCTCTATACTATCTTATGTGTTGTGTTTGAAGCTAGGGTAATTAATTTGTGCGACCGCGACATCGCAACAAGCCTAGAGCAGAGGTGACGCTAAGATTAGCTGTCTTGGCCTTTCGTGGCCTAAGAACCATGGTGTGCTGGCGAGGAGCTAGAGGAAGAGATGTTGAAACACCATTGTTCAAGACTTGTTGAAGATCAAAATGTGAGAGATCAATGACCAAATTCAATGCAGGAGGAGAAACAATAGGGAGACCTCTTGGTGAGTTGGCCAAGTCTGAACCATGTCGAGAAGAAATGTTTAGCAATAGGGAAGCCAACACGGGATCAAGCTGTTGCAACGTTACTGATTTTGGTGAAGCATGATGAGACGTTCAAGCCACAATTGTATCTGGACATTGATCAACAAAAATAGATGCATGTGAAGATAAAAGGGGTGGGCTAGCGCTCATGAGGGGAGTCAAAACAGGGGCAGACGGGGCTGGTGCAGGGGATGTAGGTGGGGCAGGGGAAATAGAGGCAAGAAACGGTGATAAAAGGGAAGAGCACAAAGGGAGTGCGAGGGAATAGTGGAGGTAGACATATGCTGGTGTCTGATGGTGAGGGAGAGTTATTTTGTTCAGAAGTTGCTAGTGGGAAAATGTGTTCGGGGAATCGAACATGACAAGCCATATAGATACAATGGAATGATAAATCGAGACAAAAATAACCTAAATGGGAGGTGTTGTAACCAAGAAAGACACAAGAAGAGGAACAAAAATCGAGTTTATAGGCATTATAAGGACGAAGAAAAGCAATGCAGAGACACCTAAAAGTACGAAGAAAACCATAGTCAGGAGTCGACCGGAAAAGACATTCAAAAGGTGACTTATAATTAATAACAAGAGTTGGCATATGATTTATTAAATAAACAAAAGTTTCAAATTATAGCGCCAGAATTTTAGAGGGGCTTTACATTGATCCATAAGCGTAAGGCCGGTTTCAACAATATGTCGGTATCGACGTTCAACCATGTCATTCTATTCATGAGTATGTGGGCAGATCAAATGATGGTGAATGCTAATAGATTTGAAAAATGTATTTAATTTACGATACTTACCACCCCAGTCTGTTTGAATAGATTTAATTTTTACAGAAAACTAATGCTCAACTTGAGTTTGAAATTGATAGAAAATAGTGAAAACATGATATTTTGCAACTAACAGAAAGAACCAAATATACTTCATATAAGCGTCAACAAATATAACAAAATATCAAAAACCATCAGAGGGCAACATGGGGGAAGGTCCCCAAACATCACTATAAATTAATTCAAGAGGAGCCGATGTTTTGGAACCCATAGGTCCTAAAGACAGACGCGATAATTTTTCTAACAGACAATCCTGACAGTCAAAATGAAATTGTTTTGACGTACATGACACTTTTTTATTTAATACTAATAAACTTAAAATTTGTGAAATAGGATGCCCAAGTCGGTGGTGCCAGACATCAGTATAAGTGGATTGACATGCAGTCAAGAAAGCTTGAGGCAACAAGGTGGTAGAGGACTTAGACATAATGTAAAGACCATCTCTAATATGACCGGAAAGAAGCACCTCCTTGGTTATTAGATCCTTAACATAAAACACAAAAGGATAGAATTCAAAAAACACACTATGAGGTAACAAAGGCTTTTTAATATGAGGTACATGTAGAATGTTGGATAAAGTGAATGTACGTTTAGGTGCGTGGATTTCAGAATGGGCAATATAAGAGATAGAGAGGCCCTTATCATCTCCAACATGCAGTTTATCAGTACCAGTATAAGGTTTTAAGCTTGCCATATTTGCAATGTCGGGTGTCACATGCTGATTAGCACCAATATTAGGAAACCAAGTAATAGGAGTACTCTCAAATTGAGTATTACACCAAATTAGCATTGGCTTGCATATTATGATTGGATAGTTGGGGGCATTGCTATGTTGAATGCCTAAAACTATAGAGAAGCTGACATTTTATTTTCTATGGATTGGACCACTAACTAGAACCCCCAAAACGATTGCCTTGTTGCCAAAATTCTATACAACAAACTATCCAGACCCAAAACGATTACTGTTAATATTTTGACTAGAGTTATATCTGTTAGAACCATGATTGAGATAGCCACGATTATGAGTATTCCATCCTCCATGAAAACGACCCCTGTGACCAAAATTTTGGTTATAATGGTTGCCTGGAGACCATGGCTGACACTGTGAGAAAAAGGCTGAGGGAGGTTAAATGGTGTTGGCAGCAGTGGTGTTGCAGCAGTGGTGTTGCAGCAGAGGAGTGTTGTTTGGGTTAACAAGAGCTTGACCACCATCTGTTGGTTGTCGTGTTGCAGCAGAGGAGAAAATTGGCTATGACGATGCTGCAAAGGGGTAGGCAGCGAGCGGCTAGGAAAAAGAGTCCATAGCATAGGGGAGAGAGAGTTTTAATTTATTTAGGGTTCTAATACCAAGTTGAAAATAATAAAATGACTTGAATTATCTCTTAGCCAACCTTTCCTATTTATATGTATGAGGTAATAACTTTAGGAATTACAACATTGGAATAAACCTATAGTAATTCCAATCTATCTATTTATATACACACATTCTATAATATTCTTATTTATTAAGGCACCACAAATATTTTTTTTTTCAAATTTGATGTTCGACACATAACTCGCCTAGACAGAGAACACTACATTCGTAAACCTTCTCATTACTGTAAAAAACAAGAATAAAAGAACAAGAATATAATGAATTATAGACAATTGATACATCAGCAACGTTAAGAAAATATCACATCATCAACTCCAAGTAACAAAAAAATAAAATAAAAACATCGTTAAAATATAATATTTTTATTTGGAATTAATGAAAATTAATAATTAGAATAAATAAAGAAACAAAGCACATAAAGTTTATAACAAATGATTATGTTTCTGTCGCAGCTCAACCATTACTTATCAATATGGTAATCTTGTTCCCCAAAAAAATTATTATGGTATTTTAATCATACATCCTACCAAAACTTCTGCCTCTCTCATTACTATTGAATTTTTAATATCTTTTACTTTAAAATTTATTTTTTGAAAGTTACAATAGATGTTTTTAGCAAAATTGATTTCATTATAAAACCTAAAAGGTTGTTTGTAACTCTCTCAATTCAATTTAGATTTTAATAAAATATCATATTTGAAATAATTTTAAGTGTCAAGAATTGGATTTGAAATGAAAATCAATCTCTAAAAATAGTATAAAAGTAAATTAAAAGCCAATGTCTATGATTTGCTATACTATAAGAAACACTACAACATGTAACAGTTTTATTGACAGAATTTTTCTGTCGGCGTGAGATTACCATTATGTCGGTGAAAATTTTACCTACTTCACCAACATAATACATCCATCGGTAATTCCATTATCTGTCACTAATTCTATCGGTAAAAAAAATTAAAAAACCGATGATTTTATGGATGAAAAATGCATGCCAAAAAAAATTCCGCTAGAAATATACCAATGGAATGTTTCCATCAGTGATAATGGCATATACAATAATTTTTTTCCAACTCTCTGGAATATACTAACATATTAATTCTGTTGATGATTGTGGCATATGCAGTAAATATTTTACAACTCTTTGGAAAATGCCGATGAATTGTGTTTGTTTGAAAGTCCGTCGGTGATAATTAAAAATATATTTTTAAAACAAATTGTGTAGAATAATTAATATAAAATTGTATAGAATAATAGTAAAAAAATAATTAAGCAAATAAAATTGTATAAAATTGAAAGATGTAAAAATATAATTGAATAATATAAAATCCAAATATTCATTATAATTTTAATTGTACAAATAAAAGTTAAACTACAACAATGGCGGCGTTAGAGGAGGAGGAAGAGGAGGTTGGTCGTTTCCGGGACTATATAACCAAAAAGAGGGCGCACACGTACCTCTCATTTGTGATCTCATGTTCATGACCATTTAGCAGAGTTGTTCATAATCTGCCTAAAGTTACTCATATTTTTCGATGAGATGAGCCATGTGTTGCTGCAAGACCACGAACTCCTGAGACTGGGTGCTCGATACCAATTGGGAGCTCCTAATGGTTGAAACAATATGGGCCACCCACAAGTTTTCAGCAGTAGTGTTGGAGAGTCCATACACTTGATTTCTATCGGGTCCACCAGACGATCTTGCCTTCATCCACAAATTCGGATTGAAGCCTGGGTGGGTCGACGTACAGATCGTCCTCATATCTCTTCCTCAACTGGCTATTATATGTCTCCTGAAAATTAAAAAGGAAATCATCAAATTCAATTCAAGCAAATAAAACTTACGAAAGAAAATGGTTAAATGAACATACCATGAAGTGTTGAGCGCGATTATCAACGAACTATTGCACCCCCTTTTAGCGGTCTGCATTTCGCACGTGCGTCTCCACAAAAAGCTCATTTGGGCGCGACTCACGTCTAAGAGATGTAGCTTGTAAGAAAAAAAATGTTGCAAGTTAAATATATTTATAAATAACAAAAAAATAATTAAAGATAGATGTCATTAAAATTATTCTTACCATCCGCTTCGCGTGCGCAATGAATAGAACAGAGCCGTCGATGTGCGTGGTAACCGAACCGTGAATTTGCCAGTTCTCGGCACCAGACTGTGAGCGTCGTGTGAATCACTCAAACATCACGTGGTGGATATATTGCACCCATATATCCTTCAAGATGTATGACAACCTGAAATCCTTACAAACTACCACGTCATTCCAGCCTTGTAGACCATTATCTCTGGCGTAATTTTTTGCTTTTTTCTGCGCTTCATACCAAAAGTCACGCAACCTACATCCATTAACAAATTTTATATGAGTTAATGACGAATTAGAATATAATATATAATTTTTTTAAAAAATACCTTATCGTTTTCGATGTTACCTAATTCCCGCGTGATTCTCCCACACCCTCCTCGTAAACATTGTCATTTGCTCTATCCCAATCGAATTTGTTGTGTATAAATAATTTATTAAAAATAAATCAATAATTTCAATATAACATAAAAAATAGTTAATATTTGAAGTTAACACTAACCTCAAATCTTTTAAACCATGCATCGATATAAGGTCTTCAGTCAGGATGTCTGGAAACCTGACTTTATTGAAACAATGGAATCTCCATCGATGATTTAAATGCTGATGTTATTACTCGGGCGGCCTCAATGTTCGTGAACCTGAAAATCAATAAAATTAATGAAATATTAATTAGTTGTTCACAAATTACGTTAAAAGAAAAAAACTAAAATCAAAACAAACTTACATTGAAAAGTCATCCTTTCAATGTGCCTCGTACTTGCGGTTGAATTGACTCCGTTGTGAAGGCACACTACCTCTATGTTGTGGAACCGTGCTGGAAGAGCCAGCATCGTGAGTTGCCACAAGTGCCTCTTCTTCTTCAACACCTAATGACACATCATCATCGCTGCTAGAAGAACTAGTTGCGACTCACAACGTGCTGTTGATTTTGTTCTACGTATCTACACAAATTTCATGAATAATTACATAATCAAATTTGATTTTTTTAAAAAAATTCGGCAGCACCTTCCCTATATTGGAGAGTACCCAATTTGTTCAAACCTGCAAATATTGACAAGATATATGTCATAAACCATTTGATTTTATTTTATTTATACCATAAACCTCAGATTATTCAATTTCATCTCATTTTCAATGTGATAATATAATATTTCAAATCATAAAATAGAGAAAAAAAATCATATATAAGCTAACATCTACATAGAAAAAATCAATTTCAACAATAAAATATAGAAAAAAAACAATTAAATTTAACTTATATATTCAATTAACATTTATACGACAAATTCAACAATAACAATTAAAATTCAACAAAACAATCAAACATTCTATTATGCAGTATATACACAATAAATTTTTGATAAAATAATTAAATTTAATCCTATATATTCAATTAACATTTATACAACAAATTCAACAATAACAATTAAAATTCAACAAAACAATCAAACATTCTATAATGTAATAAATACAATAAATTTGAGATAAAACAATTAAATTTAATCTTATATATTCAATTAACATTTATACGGCAAATTCAACAATAACAATTAAAATTAAATAAAACAATCAATCATTATTGCAATAAAAACAATAAAATAGGCAACAAATTAATACAAAAAAAAAAAACTATAGACGTTAGGAATGCAAAATGCTTACCTTAATAGTGTGTTTACTTTTAGACTTTATCTATATACAATACAAAAAATATATATATTGTTAATAAACCAATGAAAAGACAAAAAATAGAAAATCATAACAAGTGAGGAGAATCATAATACATACCTTCTAAACTTTGAAGATGAAGATAGAACTAGAAATTGAAGCAAAACACTAGAATTGAGAGGAAAAAATGAAATGCGATTGAAGATGTTTGAACGAGAGGAAACAATTCACTGAAGGGGTGCTCGCTGGTTTTTATAATGTGTTTTTACCGACCAAATCACCTAAGGAATATTAAATTAAATTATTTTTAATTAATCCATTGGTGATTCCCTCGGTAAATTATCCTTGAAATTTTCATTTTGCACTAAGATTTTCAAAAAACCCTTCAGAATTTTCACAATCCATCAGTAATTCCTTAGCTAATTTTAAATAGTATACATGGTCAAAGATGCATTAATTACCCACACTTTGGGTTATGCAATCCATCGGTAATTCCCTCGGTAACCTGCAACTGATTCAGAGGACTTTAATTAACATTACCGGCACGAGATGGGAACAGTTCCCTTGGCCTCTAGAATACACCAACGAACTGTGTCCATCGATGTTTCCATCGGTGATGTGTGAATAATTCTCTTCGCCTCTGGAATACACCGACGAAATCATTCCATTGGTGATGTGTGAACAATTCTCTTCACCTTTGGAATACACCGACGAACACAATTTGTCGGTGTTTCCATCGATGATGTGCATGGTGAATAACATATTGTGTCTATATTTCTTGTCTATCCTGCAAACACTGAAATTGAAAGCTGCATGCACAACACAATAACAACAGTTCACATAATAATTATAAAATAATTATTTTTTGTATAGAATTTCATCCATAAATATTACATGATAAAAAATTCCTTTAAACTTTCGTGTTCTAGTAGTTAATCAGAAGTATCTTCTTCTTCTTCAATTGAATCATCATCAGCTTCATCACAATCTTCAATGTTGATATCATCATCATTTTCATCTACTTGTGCTTGTCCATTGGAGCTTAGAACAACATTCAACTCCTCAGCATCAGCATCAACATCAACAAGACTATTATCGAAGACGTGAAAATTTGAATTTTCTTCTAAGTCAATCGATGGAGCAACTCGATATGGTTCAACCATCTCAATAACTTGAAAGACATCATCTCCCACATTTGTGTCTTCATTCTCATCTTGAACAACCTCGACACGACCACCGGGTTTCATTTTTAAAATGGATAACCAATCAACTCTTGATTGATCCTTTCTAAAAAAAGGGGTGTATTTGTTGGAATTGCTTGGCAAAAACAAAGACATCGTTTACGTTGTAAAGTCTAACTTTTGAGTTAATTTTGACCAGACCATAGTGGGGATCTACTCTGATTCCTCTATCAGTGGTGTCATACCAATAACATTTGAATAAATACACTCTATTATGCTCGTTATGATATTGTAATTCAATGACCTCTTCTAATTTACCAAATAGTCACCTTCAAACTCATTACAAGTTGATTCCTTAACACAAATACCACTGTTATATGTCTTTCTTCCATGCCTGTATTCTTCAGTATGAAACACATATCCATTGACAAAATACCTGTTGTAGCACTTCACTTTTCTTTCAAAACCTAGGCTTTGTAAAGACAATGAAACACTTACTTTCTTTCCCATTTGATAAACCTTGTACATCAAAAATAAACAGTAAACAAGAATTCTATAATGAAATTAAGTACCATGGTACATAATAAGTTTGTGACAGTACTTACATGTGTTTTGAACCCCGTGGCAAATTATTCATCTTGTAATCGAAAGATTTGGGATTCGATCACCTGTGAGTTAATAGACAGTAAATATTATTGATGTTTCCTACAATGTTTTCAAAATTATATGAGTTTGTGATATTACGATAGATAGATAGTCCATTTATAACAAAGTTTAAGTAATATATATTTTTACTCAATATAAGGTCTCAGTTCATCGTAGTTAAATAACACATAATTGTGTGCTTGTTTGAACTTTATTTCAGACAAATATCTTCCCCTTATAGTATTTTTAGGTGTGGGTCATCCAGCATTGGAGAATATTGACAAGTTCCCACTTGAAGGCACTTCACCACCATCATTATTTCGTAGAACGTGGTTGATTCTTGTTTTTAAATGAGGCTCGAAATAGTACGAGATAAATATTGAGATCTCCTCAACAATATAGGCCTCACATATCGAGGCCTCAACATGCGCCTTGTTCTTAACCTTTTTTTTTAAGATTGAACAAGTACTTACATGAAATTAAACAAACATTTTCAATTAAGAAAAACAATGAAAATACATTAATAATTGCATTGCATCTGTAATATCTAACCTCTCGAATGGATACATCCATCTATATTGGACTGGGCCTCCAATTTGCTACTCCTTATTCTTGTTGGCCGGTCATAATGATGGTTTATAACTTGCCACCAGGGATATGTATGAGGCCGAAGTTCATGTTTTTTTATCTATGGTCATACCAGGATGGAGCAGTCCGAGCGGAATATAGATGTTTGTTTTCGACCGTTGATTGATAAGTTGACGCAGTTATGGTCTTCTAGAGCTTTGACTTATGATATCTCAAGGAAACATAATTTTGCTATGGGAGCGGCTTTGATGTGGACTATCAATGATTTCCCAGCTTATGGAATGGTTTCTTGTTGGAGCATTCATGAAAAACTAGCATGTCCATATTGTATGGAAAACAACAAGGCATTCACGCTAACAAACGGAGGTAAAGTTTTTTTTTTTTACTGCCACTGTCGTTTCTTGCCACCGAATCACAGGTACAGAAAGAAATGAAAGAATTTCTTTGTTGGAAGAGTTGAAAAGGATGTTGCACTCCCGCGTCTTTCTGGTGAAGAATTACATGATGTTGTATCAGAGTATGGTGGCATTATGTTTGGTCTCCAATCAGGTAAGCAAAAGTTTCCTGGTTTTGGTTTGACCCATAATTGGGTAAAGCGAAGTATCTTTTGGGAGCTTCCTTATTGGAGGACCAATCTCCTCCGCCATAACCTTGACGTCATGCACATTGAAAAAAACATGTTTGAAAACATTTTCAACACCGTCATGGATGTGAAGGGGAAGACAAAGAACAACATCAAGGCTACATTGAATTTAGTGTTGTTCTGTAACCGTAAAAATATGAAGTTAGTTTGTGATGGGTCATGGGTCGCAAAACCAAAAGCAAGCTTCATGTTAGAGAAAAACACACAACTACTAGTCTACAAATGGCTTAAGAGTCTACATTTTTCCCGATGGACATGCCTCGAACATATCAAGGCTGGTTAATATGAAGGAATGCAGATTATATGTAATGAAGAGTCATGACTGCCATGTGTTTATGCAAACACTTATTCCATTAGCTTTTCGTGATTTGTTGCCAAAGGGGATATGGGATGCACTCATGAAGATCAGTCATTTCTTTAGAGATATATGCTCCAACAAGTTAAATGGTGATCACATTGAAAGGCTTGAAACAAACATCATCGAGACAATATGCAAACTTGAGATGATATTCCACCCATCATTTTTTGACTCAATGGAGCTTGTACCTGTACATTTACCATATGAGGTAAAAGTTGGAGGACCGATCCAGTATATATGGATGTATCCATTCGAGAAGTTAGATATTATAGTTGCAATGTAATTCATAATTAAAAGTTTTTTCATTGCTTTTTTAAATTGATAATTTTTGATTAATTCTATATATGCAGGTACTTGTTCAATCTTAAGAAAAAGGTTAAGAACAAGGCGCATGTTGAAGCTTCAATATGTGAGGCCTATATTGTTGAGGAGATCTCAACATTTATCTCATACTATTTTGAACCTCATTTGAGAACAAGAATCAATCGTGTTCCATGACATGATGATGGTGGTGAAGTGCCTTCAAGTGGGAACTTGTCAATATTCTCCAATCTTGGATGACCCACACCTAAAAATGTCATAAGGGAAAGATATTTGTCTGAAATAGAGTTCAGACAAGCACACAATTATGTTCTATTTAACTGTGATGAGTTGAGACCTTTTATCAAGTAAGTAGATGTACTACTTAAACTTTGTCAAGAGTGTACTATTTATTTACTATGATATCATAAACTCATATAGTTTGGAATAACCTTGCAGGCAACATCAATGATATTTATTGTTCAATAACTCACAGCTGCCCGAATCTCAAATCTTTCAATTATAAGATGAACAATTTCCATGTGGTTTAGAACACATGTAAGTCCTATCACAAACTCATTATACAATTTTCCACGTGGTTTAGAACACATGTAAGTCCTATCACAAACTCATTATCTCTTACAAGGTAATTGTACGTCAATATTAAAGAATGTCCGTTTATTGATTATTGTTGTATTTGATATACAAGGTTTATCAAATGGGAGGTAGTGCTGCTATTTCATTGTCTTTACTTAGCCTGTGTCCTGAAAGAAAAGTCAAGTGCTATAACGAGTATTTTTTCAATGGATATGTGTTTCATACTGAAGAATACGGGTATGGAAGAAAGACATACAACAACGGTGTTTGTATTAAGGGATCGAGTTCTAGTGAGTTTGAAGTTGACTATTATGGAAAATTAGAAAAGGTCGTCAAATTGCAATATCATAGTGAGCAGAATAGAGTGTTTTTATTCAAATGCTATTGGTATGACACAACTGACAGAGGAATCAGAGTAGATCCTCACTATGGTCTCGTTGAAATCAACTCAAAAGCTAGACTCCGCAACGCAAACGATGTCTTTGTTTTTGCAAAGCAATGCTAACAAGTTTATTACACATACACCCCTTTCTTTAGAAAGGACCGATCAAGAGTTGATTGGTTATTCATTTTATAAACAAAACCCAGGGGTCATGTCGAGGTTGTTCAGGATGAGAACGAAGACACATGTGTGATAGATGAAGTCTTTCAAGCTAGTGAGTTAGTTGAACCATACCGAGTTGCTCCTTCGATTGACTTAGAAGAAAATTCAAATTTTTGTGTCTTCGATGATAGTCTTGTTGATGTTGATGCAGAGGACTTGAATGTTGTTTTGAGCTCTAGTGGACTAGAGAATGTTGATGAAGAAGATGATAACCACATTGAAGAGTGCAATGAAACTGATAACAATTCAATTGAGGACGAAGATGAAAATTCTGACTAAATATGATCAAAACACGAAAGTGTAAAACCTTTTTTATAATGTAATATTATTTATGACATTTTGGAACATGAAATATTTATTTTATAATTGTTTGCTATTGTTATTGTGCTGTGCGGTAAGTTTGCAATTTAAGCGTTTGCCACAATCACCGACGACTATACTGACGGTTTGTGACCATTGGTATTTTACCGAGAGTTGCAAAAACATTACTGCTCATGCCACAATCACCGACGTTGTCCCCAACGGAATCACTGATCGATGGTGCAAATTCCAATACGTGCGACTATCAGAGTGCCAGGTTAGTCAGTCCATTTACCGATAGCATCACCGACAGAAGCTGCAAATCCAATGCACGCGTGCTCTGACACCTATATACCGACAGACGTGCCGATGAACTTTGAAAATTATGGAGGGTTTTTTAAAATTTTAGAGCTAAATTAAAAAAATATCGACGGAAATTACTAATGGAAATTAATGCCACTGCCCAAGAAAATATGATTCTAATTTCCGTCGACAAATCCATCGGTAAAATTACAGTATAAAACCCAGCCGCCCCATCATTTTTTCTTTGTTCCTCCTCATTCATCTTCTCTTCTCCTCTGCGTTCCTCATAGAATTTTTATTGTTTTGATTGTAGTTTTCAACATATTAAAAGGTATGATTCTCCTTTCTTTATCTTTGTATTTTTTTACTTATTTTATTTTATTTTATTTTAATTATGATTATTTTTATTGTGTTTTTTGTTTTGTGTATTGTTTGTAGATAAAATCTTCAAATCAACACACTATTAAGGTATTGAACTTTTACTGTCCAAGTGTTATTGTCTAGACATTGAACTATTACTGTCCAGACATTGAACTATTACTGTCCAACTGTTACTGTTTAGACATTGAACTGTTACTGTCTGAGCACTCATCAGATTTTTAACTATATCTAGAGTTCTAGAACTCCATTTTAAATGAGATTGATCTCGTTGGAAAGCTAAGATACGAGGCTACAAGTTCTCTAAAGGAAAGAGAATCCAGTTTTGCCTCCAAGATAGTCAACATTGCTCATCAACTAATTAGTCCTACTGCCCTACAGAATTAGTCATGACTTAGTATTGGTTGGTGACCCATAACTGGAGTGCTACAACTCCAAATTGAGCAAGACCAGTTTTCTTGGTTAGCTAACATCCAAAACTATAATTTCTATGAGGAACCCAATCCTAATTCCCTCATCCTCCTGCTCGAAATCTCACCAAAAGTCAGGAGAGAAGTCTGTCCAGATTCGTCACCCCCTTCCCTTCACACAATACTTTCACAAACTACATTTTCTGGGTAAATTATTTTGGTTTCACACCCCCCATCACATACCACACATGAATTAACTTAATTTTAACAACAAATACTTTTTCCCCAATTCATGTCTAACAACCCTAACCTATAATTTAATATCAAGGCATCAATTCATTATCGAATTTGAAATGAATTTTAAGATCATGTTTAGAACACCTTACCCGGTGCGAATTAAGATTTTGATCTTCAACCAGTTGTAGATTTCCAGCTCCCTCCTTTCTTTTTTAGTGACAGCCAACCCTCCTTCTCTTCTTCTTCAATTTTCTTGTTAATCCCTTGCTCACAAGTGTTTATTCCATCTATAAACCCTTAATCTTGGATGGGTTCATGAAATTTTAGTGTTTCTCTCTTGATTTTGCAATAATGGATACAAAACTTCCTATTTTCTTTCCTTATGGTTGCTGCAAATTTTTGGTGAGGAGAAGAGTATTTATACTCTATAATTTCTCTTATTTGCATTTAGGCCTCATTTCCTTTAAGTGAATTATTCTCTTCAATTAATCCAACCCTCAACATTACCGGGTTTATTTATAATGTCTCGAATTATTTTTCCTGAAAATTTATATTCAAAAATTTATGAATTCCTGTTTTTATTTAACCATATGCATGAATTTCTTCACTTTTATTTCTCATGTAGTTAGTTTGCAATTTAAGCAACTTTAATTATAATTTTTTTCCGGGGTTACAATACCATTATTACTAAGAAACCATGGTGCTAAGACCAAAACACCCTCATAAGCTATGCTTTAAATCCAGAAAGTCAAAGGTCAACAATGTAATTTTACAGTACAAAAATAATGTAAAGACAAATAAACCCCTCCTTGCAAGGCCATTTTTTTCCGAGCACCCAAGGGTATAAGCATTATTTCACTTGCAAATTAAGAGAAAAGGATGAAGAAAACCCTTAGAAGAACATTTTTTTTAATCAAATTTTAAGAGCAAAAGAGTATTTTCACCGTGCATTATAATTTGGAATGACATCTTTACCCCTGATGAATTATGAAATGATATTTGGATACCATGAAAAATATAATATTACCTCTATTGCCAAAACAATTGTTAAGAGTAATGAAGGACAAAACCATAATTACACGGCTTGAATCCATGCTGATTCTCCTCACATGCTAGAACGAAACACAAAGAATATTTTTTTTTTTGGTAATATGCGCGAATATTTACGCGGAACTTTTTCAATATGGATCCATTGCCAGGATCAAAAAGAAAATCAAGAAACATAGGGATTGGTTTTAACGGCAGCAGTTTAACTTTTCCATTCACACAACAAGGAGAGAAAAGAGGCGTCGCTCGAGATGAATTTGCAAGTCTCTCTTGATTCCAAAAAAGCGCACCACAGTGATGGCACTTGAAGCTCTTATCACCAAAATCAGAATATTCCTCGACACCCCCTACAAAAATATTGACGTGGGATTTTAAAAAGCAGTAAGAAGGAGAAATACTAAGCACTAATCCAAAAGATGAAAGAAAACATATCACAAAAGCATCCATGTCTGGTCAATTGAAGGGCATACGCTTTCTTCTTTTTCTTTGGTAAGCAGCTTGACCAACCCCTTCTTGACCTGAGGGACCAAACCTAGCTGGGCAGCTTGAAAGGTCATCTGAATTAGTGTTACCAGGCACAACACTCGTGCTTTCAATCTTATATGAATTAAGGGGATTAAATGGCGCAATCAATTGACCAAACATGGATGCTTCTACATGATCCACATGCATATTTCTATGAAGGAAATCGTTGACATGCGTGGATTGAACCAACGACTCAGAATTTGGATTTGTATCTCGAGGCAGACGGCTTGATGAGTGATTAGTACTTAAAAGTGTATTTTTATCAAGGTTTTATATCATCATTTTGCACTTGAAGTATCAATAACTCCTTAACTAGAGCATGTTTTATAATAATAGATCTGATAATATAAGATAGCTTTAATTTATGGTAAATTCATTTTAAATGCAGGCATATCTCACAATTCAAAGGATTGATTGATATGATAAACTATTGAAAGTAAAAGGATAAAGAAACGGCTAAGCTTAGAAAGAAGATGCCGATTCAATTCAAATTGGAACACTGTTCAGTTATTGGGTCATATCTGGAGCTATAGATCTTGGATTTCAGCTTACTTTATATGGATGGAAAGCTAAGAAATAGGCCTACAATGTTCATGAATAGTGTAAGACCCAAATCTGCCGTTTTCAAATTCAAAGTTTGGCCACAAAAGAGAAGTC
>Ga0325411_1004344_pt1 | contig 15911 bp, 7 predicted proteins | sample PopdelMetagenome_13_FD_206181 | JGI IMG/M metagenome (GOLD analysis project Ga0325411, IMG submission 206181) | Populus deltoides microbial communities from Bellville, Georgia, United States - Xylem-PdIQD-R4 | ecosystem: Host-associated > Plants > Phyllosphere > Stem > Wood/Secondary xylem...
ACTTCTGAGCCAAGCAATCCACTAGCTGCTGCAAACCTTTTTAACGATTATCATTTCACATGTGAATTTCTATAAAAAGCTTCATCGGTCTTCGTTCGTATCTAATAATCGTAGCCTACAAAAAAAAACTATTGTTAGTTAAATATTTTTATATAAAACAACAATTTAAAAGATTGATGTAATAAAATAAAATCTTACCATTCATTTTGCATGTGAAACGAATGTAATGGATTCGCTTGTGTGCGTTGTAATTAAACCATGAATCTTCATGTTTTTGTACTCTGCACCGGATTGTGACCGTCATACGAAACACTCAGACGTCACAGGCTATATATAAGCTTTCTAAATAGCCTCCAAGATGTGAAAAGTTCTAAAATCCCTCCAAACAGTCAAGTCCACCCATCCTTGAAGACCTTTTTCTTTAGCATAATTTTTTGCTTTTTTTTGCACTCACACCAAAAATCACGCAACATGTATGGTAAAAATAGATTATCAGTTAAGATAATGAAAAATAAAATTTTAACATATAAATAAAAAATATAATATTTTGAATTCAATCTTATCTAATTGCGCTGTGATTCTCCCAAACCCTCCTAGCAACAACGTTGTTATCCCCAACTCTTCCATTTTGATTAGAGAGACAAGCTTTGCTGAACGGGGATCAATCTTTGATTAGATCCATAAAAATACTAGCTTGAAACCCTATAAATACCCCCTGGAAAAAAAAAAGAAAGAAAAGGGAAAAAGAAGAAGAAAGTTTATTCTTGGAGTTCATTAGTAATCATATTTTTTGCTCGGCATCTAAGAGTTAAAGGGATAAGTTAAATATAGAGCAAAAGATTGGAGTTTTTTTAAGGAAGAAGGGCAACAACTATTCTTAGTCTTGAGAAGGTATAATCCTTCACTAACCTAGCAAGTGATGTCCATAAGGCACACCTCTAGATTATTTTACATGTTGAATGATGTTTTTGAACTTGTTTTAATGTTATGATGTTCTTATTTTAATTTGGTTTAATACATAAGAATATTATTTTGAGTGTTTAAATGTTTTGAGTTGTTTGTTGATGTTCCTGAATACTTAGATGATGTTTGTTGGATTAGTTTTGATGAAATAAAGTGGTTTTGAATTTTGTCAAACACGGCATTAGGTTTGTGATGTTTTTTCTATGTTGGCTGATGCATGTTCTTAGTTTCTAGATTTTGGTTGAATCCTATTAGATGTGAAAATGTCAGTTTTGTGCTCTAAATTATTGAATATGCTTGATGTTCAAATTTTACAGTTTTGAAAAGTAAAACCTCATACATGATTTTGATGATTTGATGCTTTTTGTTAGTTCTTTCTATTCAACTATACTTGGTATTGGTAATATAGTTTGTGATGACCAAAAGCAGTGTTTAGAGGCCTTGAAGGCCATTTCTAGGGCTTAACACCAATGGCGCTTGAGCTTCTGCCTTAGTGCTGGGCACACCCCTGCGCCCATGTGGTGTTTAAGATGCCTGTCTAGGAGCTGAGCATATCATGCGCACACGTGGCGCTTGGGATACCTGCCTGGGGGCTAGGCACCCCTAGTGCACACATGGTGTTTGGCCTGTGCTGGGAGTGAGCCATGTCTGTGCCCCACTTGGAGACACCTGGAGCTTGGGCCATGGCGCTAGGCCTAAGGTTCCTAGGTCTTAGGATTCTAAATATTATTATTTGTTTTAGAAATATTATTATTTTTATTATAATTAATATTATTAATGAAATAATTAATAAATTTGAAATGAAATATTATTATGAATATTGAAAACATATTAATATTTATATTATAATTTTATATGATATTTTTTATAAAAATAAAAAGTGAGCCCGCGGCGCAGTATTATTAAAAATAGTCAACAATTCTAAGTATTAACATAAAAAATGTTATAATTTGAGTTGTAAATATTATTATTTTTCTTATAATACAAAGTATTTATATAAAACGTATTATTATTTGTGTTCAAAATATTATTATTTTTATAAGAATTGAAATTTTTAATAGAAAAAAATATTATTATATGCGCTTTAAATATTCTTGGAATTAAAAATAGTATTAGTTGTGTTATAAATATTATTATTTTCACTACAATCAAAAGTATTAATATTAAAAATATTATCTTTTGTGTTATAAATATTATTATTTTTATAATAATTAATATTATTAATAAAATAATTATTAAATTAGAAAACAAGTATTCTTAATATTGAAAAACACCCATGGATTTGATTTGAAAGGTAAATATAAAAATTACTATTAGTATTATTATTATTATCATCATTAATAAATTTTAAAAACTATTATTACTATAAAAAAAATCATGTGGGGACACGTGGCGTTTGGTCTGCTGCCTGGGGTTGGGCATACCCTCTGCGCCCACGTGGCACTTGGGCTTTTGCCTGAAGCGCACAGGTGGTGCTTGGGCTTTTGCCTCAGTGCTGGGTCACTCCTGCGCACTCGTGGCACTTGGACTGCCTGCCTGGGGCCTGGGCATACCACAGCGCACATATAGCGCTTTGGCTGCGCTGGGCGTATCCATGCATTCGACCCACTTGGACACACCTGGCGCTTGGGTCATACCATTGGACCCAAGAGGAATGGGTTCGGCGTCACGACCCAAGATCAATAGGTCGTGCGTAAGGACCCAATTTTAAATATTATTATTTGTTTTAGAAATATTATTATTATTATTGCAATTAATATTATTAATAAAATAATTAATAAATTTCAAAGAAAATAATACTATTAATATTGAAAACATATTATTATTTATATTATAACTTTTTATGGTGTTTTTTATAAAAATAAAAAGTGAGCCCGTGGCGTAGTGTTATTAAAAATATTCAACAATTCTAGGTATTAATATAAAAAATATTATAATTTGCGTTGTAAATATTGTTATTTTTCATACAATACAAAGTATTCATCTAAAAAATTATTTTATTTTTATTTTTCTTATAATTCAACATATTCATATCAAAGATATTATTATTTATGTAATAATATTATTATTTTTATAAGAATCCAAATTTTTAATATAAAAAAATATTATTATTTGCGTTCTCAATATTCTTGGAATTAAAAATAGTATTATTTGTGTTCTGAATATTATTATTTTCACTATAATCAAAAGTATTAATATTAAAAATATTATCTTTTGTGTTATAAATATTATTATTTTTTGTAATAATTAATATTATTAATAAAATTATTAGTAAATTAGAAAGAAATTATTTTTAATATTGAAAAACACTCATATATTTGATTTGAAAGGTAAAACTCAAAATTACCATTACTATTATTATTATTATTATCATCATTAAAAAATTTTAAAAAATTATTATTATTATAGAAGAAAAACTACGTGGGGACACGTGGTACTTTGTCTGTTGCCTGGGGGCTAGGTACACCCCCTGCGCCCACTTGGCGCTTGGGCTGCCTACCTAAGGGCTTGACACCCCTAACGCACACGTGGCGCTTGGGCACGCCAAGACCCAACTATCATTGGGCCCTACATTCTGGAAAACCCAAAATAACCTTGGGTCATTGGTTGTGCTAGGCTCAAAATAGACTTGGGATCTGCCCGTGCAGGACCCAAATAGCCTTAGATTCTACCAGCGTCAAGATCCAATTTTTTAAGAAAATAAAATGTGAGCCCGCGGCATAGCGTAGGCCACCTAACTAGTATATACTAAACTAAATCACAGTTTCTTTGTCATATTTGCTTTAAAAGTTGTTTATTTTTTTATTTTAAAGGTGTATTTATCTTGAAACAACATTGTATTAATGTATTTTTGTAGTATCTTTTTCATAATTTTGAGGTGTTGTTGTTAAAAATATAAAAAATTAATTTTATGTTTAAAAACATGAAATATAATGATTGTGTTTGCATATTATTTGTCAGTATTTATACATTGAAATGTTTTTCATCGACGGAATCACAAATGCTTACTGTTCATCAAAAAACTTATCGTCAGTAATTTATATTTTTTTGGTCATTCCGTCAATAATATAACCACCAATGGATTTACAAATGAAAAAAACATGTCAAACAAAAAAAAATTACCAGTATCATTCTGTCGGTAACACCATCGATGAGTATGTCATATCACCAACAAAGAAAATTGTTTTTAATTCCATCATTGATTTATTTCATATTATCGATGGGTCCAGGCCGTTGGTGATTTACATATTGTCATTGAAATTTTCTATAATTCTTTTCAAACTCTCTAGAACTCTCCGAAAGACTTGGTCAGTCAGTGATCTTATCTATAATGATTAGTGGCATTTAATGTAATTTGTTTTATACTCTCTGGAACTTTTCAATGGACTTAGTCTGTCAGTAATAACATTAATAATGTGTTTAATATTGTTTTTTTAAAAATTAAAATAAATAGAATGGAAAAAAATTAAAAGAAATAAAACTAAAATACAAATATTTACTAAAAATTAAAAAATTATTAGTTTGAATACAATTCATTTAGATGAAAAAAGCCAAATGAGGAATAGGAGGCAAAGGCAGATCTTCATCGGGACTAGATGGGGACAAGGTGGATCACATGTACCATCAATGTTTAACAAAAACTCCACGTATAATTATCTCAATTTGGTTGTCTCACCACCAATTCGTTTTGTCTTAGCAATAAGCCAAACCATCTGAGCTGTAAATTGTTCTCGTACAATCACTTGAAACTTCAAAGATTTGGAGCTTGAACGCAATTATAAGGAACCAATGGTTGATACATGACGACCTATCCACGAATCCTCGGTAGTAATGTTTGAGATAGTAATGTTCGACCTATCTTCTCGATTTTTTATGATGTTTTTTATAAAAATAAAAAGTGAGCCCGTGGCGTAGTGTTATTAAAAATATTCAACAATTCTAGGTATTAATATAAAAAAATATTATAATTTGCGTTGTAAATATTATTATTTTTCATATAATACAAAGTATTCATCTAAAAAATTATTTTATTTTTATTTTTCTTATAATTCAACATATTCATATCAAAGATATTATTATTTATGTAATAATATTATTATTTTTATAAGAATCCAAATTTTTAATATAAAAAATTATTATTATTTGCGTTCTCAATATTCTTGGAATTAAAAATAGTATTATTTGTGTTCTGAATATTATTATTTTCATTATAATCAAAAGTATTAATATTAAAAGTATTATAATAACATTAATAATGTGTTTAATATTGTTTTTTTAAAAATTAAAATAAATAGAATAGAAAAAAATTAAAAGAAATAAAACTAAAATATAAATATTTATTAAAAATTAAAAAATTATTAGTTTGAATACAATTCATTTAGATGAAAAAAGCCGAATGAGGAATAGGAGGCAAAGGCGGATCTTCATCGTCGGGACTAGATGGGGACAAGGTGGATCACATGTACCATCAATGTTTAACAAAAACTCCATGTATAATTGTCTCAGTTTGGTTGTCTTACCACTAATTCGTTTTTTCTTAGCAATATGGTTTGGCAATAAGCCAAACCATCTGAGCTGCAAATTGTTCTGGTACAATCACTTGAAACTTCAAAGATTTGGAGTTTGGACTCAATTATAAGGAACCAATGATTGATACATGACGACCTATCCACGAATCCTCGGTAGTAATGTTTGAGATAGTAATGTTCAACCTATCTTCTCGACTTTTTGATTCATGATTATATATTTTACTCGATGTTAAAAACGTGTTAATAACATCTACACATTAAGCCTTTTGCGCTGGCAAAAAAATCAATCGACTTGTAGCAAGGCAAGTTGAATAGACAGTTTAATACTTTGTTTTTTGCATTTATTGGCGTAGATGGTTATCGATGTATTTAATTAAATGCATGCATAAGCCTTTTAATTTATAATTAGAATTAAAAAAACACATTTGAAAAGCTTGAATATTTATTTTTTTGTTAAAAAAATTATTCGACCCGCAGCGAAGTGCGAGACAAATAACTAATAACTACTGGATGCCATCTCTAGGCAGCAAGTTTTCTCTCTTTTCCTGGGTAACTACATCTAATCTGTTGTGATTTTTAGCTTCTAAAATCATAAATGTTCAGCTTTATGCTACTAGTGAAGATTATTAAGAGAATAAAATTGAAAAATCAAAATAAAATAAATTTATAAAATATTTTTTCTTAATATCCTTTAATTAGGATCTTCAATCAATTTTGATTTGATTGTTTGTTTAATAGAAGAATGATGAAATGTAATTACTTACAAGAGAATATAAATTAATTTCTTCATTTAACTGATCTCATGTGCAGGTTACATACTTATACATATAGAAGACCTATTTATGTATAATTAATGATATAATCATTCTTTTAATTCTGAGTACTAGATAACCGGTAATTAAAGAGGATTACTTTCTTCTCTATTATGTTGAACTTGTCATTAATTTATTGATGAAAATCCATGATTTAATATCATGAATAATGACATTCCACATACCAACAAGGCATGATTTTATTTAAAAAAAAAAAACATTTCTTTTCTTTTTCTAGAGGTTAATAACAATTTGTTTTTTTATTAAAAAAAAAACCTTTAAGAGCATGTGATGTAGATAAAGATTCATGCTCCTTTTGAAAGTTATGTAATGGCAGTTGACTAGCTAGCTAATTAATTTTATAATCGGTTAACTAGTTGTATATATACAATGTATACGTACGTACACAGCTTTAAGGGCTGGCCTGGCATCATATGTGATGCACATGAGGTATTGTCTCCAGATCATTGCTGTCAAATTAAATTATTGTTGACATAATTAAAAATTCACAAGCAGATGGATTTGAAAGGAAAGCAACATATATAACGCTCGTATACAGTTGATATAAATATTAATAAATTATATATTAAAGAAAGAAGGAAAAAGCTAATTCGTAAAATATTGTTTGACTCCATAAAATCACCACCCCTAGCTAGGTATACGTATTTGAGCCTCACCATTCATATATAAATTAACATTGGAGCAGTTCCTTTCAGCCGTAGTTCAATACCTACTGGTAATGTTTTAAAATTTACTATGTAACTAAAACGTTATTTAGTGTTTAAAATAACGGTTAATTAATATATTCAAGTGCTTCGATTTTTTTTTAATTTAAGAAACTTCAGGCTTATAATACAAGCTTGAATACTGCAAAAACAGTTACAATCGGGGGACTTAAAAACTCTCTAATAATAAAGTTAGTATATTTATGAGAAATATATTAAATGACTTAAGACAATAAATGATTTTAAAAAGTTTTAAATTCAAGAAATAAAGATGTTTGTTCTTGAGTTTTAAGTTGGTTAATATTCTGAAATCTATGTATCTTTATCTTAGAAGATGAAAAGTTATGAACCATTATATTTCAAGGGATATTTATATTTCACAAACCTTGTCGTTTTTAGACAAGAAAAGGACTGGAAAGTCCTTTGCTTTCAGTGACATTAATAAGAGGTAAATATCTCTAACATATCATTAATGAGATAATAAGTATGATAAGTCATTTTAAGAGACCTTGTATACACGTATAAGTATAGGAAAATTATTATTTTAATATGAATAATTATTCTAGAAGGAGAGGCATGACAGTTTATCATGTCTTTAATATTTATATTGTAGATGATCGTCCAAAATCAGACATATAACCTTAGAACTTGGTAATTTTTAAGTTTTTTGGGTTCGACATATTTGTTAGACCCATGTTTCGTCAACCTAGCTGACTATCAAGTTCAAATTTTTTGGGTCTGGCATGTTCGTGAAACCGATATTTTCCTAGGCTTAGCTGACTTTCAAGTTCAAGTTCTATCGATCTGACATGTTTACTAGACCCATATTATCTTAGACTTAGTTGACTAATAAGCCCAAATAATTTGGGTCTAGCATATTCGTCAGACCCGTGTTATCTTGATTTTGACTGACTGTTAAGTCCAAGTTTTTTGAGTCTGACATGTTCGCTAGACCCTTATTATTTTGAGATTGATTGACTATCCAGCTCAAGTACTTTGCGCCTGACATGTTTGTCAAACTTATTTTATTTTAAAAAAATATTTATAGAAGTATTAATAAAAAAAAATTAACTCATCGCCAGCTTAAATTAATCATAACCATGGAGAGGGAAGAAAGCTGGTGCTAACAGCTTCTTAAAAAAATCTTTTGCCTTTCAAGAAATTATTGGATAAGCGATCCTCATCAAGTATATATAATTTAACAAATAATTTGATTAAGGATAAATATTTAATCTACTTAAAAAATCTCTCTGCAATAACCCTATAGTCTCTTCCCTTTAATAATTCAAGGATTTCAGGATGGATATTTAAAAAAAAAAAAAAAACGAAAGGATCTTTTAAATTTCATTTATATGATCTTTTAAAAATAATGATTTATTTTTGGATCCACCACAGCGTTGAGTTCCACTGGTATCTTACTTTATAGCCATGGACCTTTTTCAATGCATCTACTAATAATATTCATCACAATCGTCAAAAGAAAATTCCAAAAACAAAGCAATCACTAGTCACATCCACTAATTGCAATCTTTTGTCAGCAAATCAAGTGGAAAACACAAGTAGACATTGGAGAAATTGTTTCATTAATTAATTTTCTGTTGAAATTAGATCAAAGCATGCAGTAATAAATATTAATTAGTACGCGAGAGAGAGAGAGAAAGAGATTTTTAATTAAAAGTTGACTAATTAATTAATATATCTGATTAAATTTATCAAGGATTAGTTATTTCAATTATATATTATAAAAAATAATTTTAAAGAATATAACTCAATTTATTATGTTTTAGGTTTGTTTTTTTATAGATTATCGATTCGAGTTTTATAAATTTTAAAATTACTAAAGATTTATATAGTTTTTAATTTAATTTAAAAATTTATAAAAATTTATATAATTATTAATTTAATTTAAAAATTTATAAAATTAATTGAAATGTGTAATAGGCGGCTGAAAATTCATATTAATAAAAATATAAAAAAAAATATATATATATATATATACACACACCATGAAACACTGCATGCAAGCAGCTTTTTTAATTTATTGTCACTTTGAACGTCTTTTCAGCCAGAATAGATTAGTGACTCCGACTGGATCAGCTAGCTGAAGGGCAATTATAACGAACAACTTTGTCACCGCCAACAATAAATTATTAGGTGTTTGTTGAGCAATTAAAGACCGTTAATAAGTTGGAAAGCTCTGACACCGTTGAAAATACAAACACAATTATGAACCTTGAAGATCAGCAGCCTTTTACTGATCACGATGGGATAGCCACCATGACATGCATGCTACCACCTTGCCTGACTTTCTGGTTTCTGTTTTTTGAATTGTGGATCCTCTTTGGATTCTTCTGCGTACGTGCTAATTATATACTTGTTTTTTAAAGTTTTTTTTATTTAGAATATATTAAAATAATATTTTTTATTTTTTATAATTTATTTTAATATTAACATAATAATATAAAAATACTAAAAATTTTAATATGTAGCAAAACAAATTCAAGTTTTGATGAAAAAATAGTTGAAACTCAATGTAAAAAAATAATCTCATCTTTGTTATATGGTATTATGGAATGTATATATATAGAAAATATTATAGCACTACTCTAGTATTGTAATCTCTATATTTACTATTGTATATTGCCATACACATATAAATATGAAAGGTTAGTAAATTAATAGATTAAGCCTTTTATTTTTTTCTCAACTTGGTATCAGAATCTTAACACATCAAAACTCATATCTCCCTCTTCGTAATGTACTCTGCTGCTGCTACCGACTTCTCTCTCCACCAAACCAGCATTGCTGCCCGACCAGCCGACCACTCACAGGCTATTACCGGTAGCCCTTCCCCTACCCATATTAACACTCTCCCTCTCTTGCAGAGCATGACAATGGTTCATCTTCTCGTATTTTTGTCATTCCTCTTCATATTATAGGGGTCTCAACTCCAGCTATAGTTGTTTTGTCCAACACTCAACAAGTTATTTCATTGAAACTTATGAACATCAATTATCTCTATTGGCGAATGCAAATGAAGCCATATCTTCTTGGTCAGGGTGTCTTCCACTTTGTTGATGGCTCCATGTTGTGTTCTCCTTCTCATGTTGTTGACAGTTCTGTCGGTTCTCCTTTGACCATTAACGCCTCTTTTCTTCATTGGAAGCAACATGATCAACTTATTTTGAGTGTGTTATTCTCCTCTCTTTCAATGAATGTATTGCATCATCTGGTAGATTGTCAGACCTCTTATTATGTTTGGCGCATTCTTGAGCAAACTCTCGCCTCTCTGTCTAATTCTCGCATTATGCAACTTCATGGGTCTTTTCACGATCTTCGACAAGGTGATGCTTCGGTTGCTATGTATGTCCAGCAAGGACAAATCTTATTTGATGAATTGGCTGCTACTGGCCGACCAATCTCTCTTGAAGATTTCAACCTCTATGTGTTTTATGGCCTCCGTGGTGACTTCAAAGAATTGGTAACCATCCTCGTGACTAAGGCAGAACTATTATCATATGCCGATCTTCATAGTCATCTCCTTACCCATGAGTTTCTACACAAGACCTCCCTTCAATTTATAGTTGTCAACCCCTCTCTACTTCCCATGTCGTCTATGCTGCCTTCTGCCCATCTTGCCCAGTATCAGCACAGCCCCACATTCAGCCGTAACAGAGGTCGTTATTGTGGCAACTAGCGTCCCAACAGCAATTACAACAGTCACTAACACAGGTTTGATTTTCGTATCTTTTAGGGCTCTGCTCCCACCGACTGGAAGTAGAATAGAAGATCATCTGGTTCTTTACAGTGGTCTCCTCATCGGTCCTTTGAGCATAACGTCAAGTGCCAACTCTACTTCTTCTTCAACCATACAGCATCTGAATACGCTTAGTTTTGTAGCAATGAACAACAGCCTTTTGCTGATCTTGTTGTTGGTAATGTTTCTGCTTCTATTTGGTTCTCGGACACTGATGCGACCCAACACGTCACACTTAATCTTGCAATTGTGATTGAATCTGCACCCTATCTCAGTAATGGTTATTTGTATGTTGGTGATGGTAAAGGCTTTTCTATATCTAATATTGGACATACCATGTTACATTTCTCAAAACACACTTTTTCCTTATCTAACATTCTTCATGTTCCTCATATTACCAAATCACTACTTTTTGTTAAAAAAATATTTTCATGATAATAATGATTATTTTGAATTTCATGCATTCATGTTTTATGTAAAAGATCTCACTACCAAAACAGTGCTCCTTTCCGGTTAGAGTAACAATGGTCTCTATGTTCTATCTGAGTCTTCTTCCACGTCCATTCCTTAAGCTTACTAGTCTTCTTATGTTTCTGCAACTGTTGATCTGTGGCATCATCGATTGGGTCATCCTACTTTCTATGTTTTTAATTTTTTAGCTTCCAAAAATAAAATAGCTTGTATTTCTAGACACTCTCTTGTTCAATGTCAAGCTTGTCTAGTAGACAAGACATTGCGTTTATCATTGAAACCTACGGGTCATAAAACTACTACTCCACTTGATTTAATCTTTAGTGATGTTTGAGGCTTCGCTCCTATGTTTTTCTTTGATGGTTTTCGTCACTTTGTTATTTTTATCGATACACATAGAAAACATATATGGTATTATTCTCTTATTGCAAATCTAATGTGTTTTCTACATTCCATGATTTTCAAGTGCTTGTTGAGCGTCAGTTTTCATGCAAAACTAAATTTATTCAAACAGATTGGGGTGGTGAATATTCTAAGTTAAATAGTTTCTTTCAGACTATTGGTATTCATCACAAGTTAATTTTTCCTCATACACATGAGCAAAATGGCACCATTGAGTGTCGCCATTGATATATTATTAAAAGTGGCCTTACCCTTTTAGGACAATGTAGTGTTCCATTACAGTTTTGGAATTATGTATTTGAATCATCAGTATATATTATCAATCGCATGTCTACTCTTGTCCTCCAAAATCAATATTCTTTTGAGTGTTTATTTCATCGTACTCTTAATTATAATTTTCTGAGTACTTTTAGGTGTCTTTGTTTTCCTTTTTTGCTTCTATATTATGCTCACAAGTTGAATTTTCATTCATCTCCATGTGTGTTCTTAGGTTATAATTCCTCTCATCTTGGTTATCATTGTCTTAATTTAACATCTCAACGTGTTTATGTCTCCTTTCATGTCCGGTTTTATAAAAATATGTTTCTTTTTGCAAAATCTAAACAGATAGCACAATACCCTAACACCTCATCTCATCCTATATAGCCTACACACTTGTCAACCCTGATTACTTTCCTAAATTTCTACCCTATTAGCCCGCTGGTCCATCACACCAACAGACCACCAAACCACACAGCCTACCCTCCAACCATATCTACCACCATGCAATCGTAACCCAACCATGTCTTTATATCACCATCTGCTTGTTTCTATAATGATTATTCTGCAGGAATAGGTTCTCCTCCTTTAGAGTTGCATGTTTCTAGGTCTTTTACTGTAGAAACTCCTGGTTCTGCCACAGATTCTCCAAGCTCTGCTGTTGCGAGCTCAACACCTCAGTCGGGTTCTCCAGTCGATCTGCAACTCATTATTAATCTCTCCTCTTACCCTCTAGCTCCAATAGCTTACAGGTTCAAGTTTTCCTCCATCTCGTCCTACTGCTTGTTATTATCCTATGGTTTTTTGTCTACAACTGCCCAAGACCGCACATCTAACGACATCTGCAACCACCTCTGTTGTACTTATTTATCAGGTAATCTCTCCTCCTAACTATGAACCCATTGCATTCTCTAATGCTGACAGGTATAAGGTGTGGAATGGTGCTATACGAGATGAAATTCAAGTCTTGTGCTCTTACAACACCTAGTCCTTAGTTCATTTTCATCCTTCAATTAATGTTATTGGTAGTCATTGGGTGTACATGATAAAGCGTCATGTAGATGGCAGCATTAAGCAGTATAAGAAGCGATTAGTTGCTAGAGGTTTTACTTAGAAAGAAGTCATTAATTACTCTAAGACCTTCAATCTTGTCATTAAATAGGTGACTATCAGGTTAGTCTTCTTCATTTTTTGCGTGGTTGAAAGATTCATCAACTCAATATCCATGATGCCTTCCTCAACGGAGTTCTTGTTGAAGAGGTCTACATGAAACAACCTCTAGATTTTGTTGACTCTACCCTTCCCTCTTATGTATGCTGGTTGCATAAGTCTCTATATGGTTTGAGACAAACCACACAGACGTGGCACACTTGTTTGAGTGATTTTTTATTTTCTCTTGGCTTTCACTCTTTCAAGGTTGACACTTCCTTATTTGTCTTGTCTGTGGGTGCTGATATCTTTTATCTTTTAGTTTATATTGATGATATTCTGCTTGCGGGTAATGACTTTACTATGCTTCACCACCTAATATAATTATTGAGCTTAGAGTTCAAGCTTCACGACTTAGATGTTGTTCATTATTTTTTAGGCATTGAGGTTCAATTCACCAGTATGGGTCTGATGTTACGACAACATAAGTATATTCTCGACATCCTTACTCGGGCTGATATGACCTCTTGCAAACTTGTTAATACTCTTATTTCTACCTCTAAAGTTACTGTGCTGTCTGATTTCTTGTTATCTGATCCTACATAGCTTCGTCAAATCATTAGTGCTCTTCAATATCTCATCTTTATGAGGTCAGACATCTGTTTTGCTGTTAATAGAGTTTGTCAATTTATACATGCTTCTATAAATTCTCATTGGGCTATCGTTAAATGCATTATGTGTTATCTTCAGGGTATGACATCCTATGGTTTACATATCACTCGCAGTTCCTTCTTTACTTTACATGGTTTTACGGATGTAGATTAGGTAGTAACATTAATGATCGTAAGTATATAGGTGATTACCTTGTTTTCTTTGGTCACAAAATGATTTTATGGAAATTAAACAAGCAACGCACAGTTGTCCGCTCCTCTATTGAGGCTAAGTGTAAAGCCTTAATAGACGATACTACTGAGGTTATCTAACGTCAGTATTTATCAACAAATCTGCAGATCCCTTCGGCCTCTACTCCTACCATTTGATGTGATAATCTTGGTGCCACTTATTTGTCTGTGAATCCTATCTTTTATGCTCGTACTAAACATGTTGAGGCTGATTATCATTTTATATGAGACAGGGTTGCAAAGAAAGAGATTAAGATTCGTTTTTATCTTTTCTCATAATCAACTTGTAGATGTCTTTACTAAGCCGTCTCCTACCATTTCTTTTGCTGCTTTTCAATTCAAGCCTTGGGTCGATCCTCCACTCTCGACTTGAGGGGGTATATTATGGAGAGTGTGTGTGTGTGTGTGGGTGAAATATTATAGGACTATTCTAGTGTTATAATATCTACCTTTACTATTATATATTGCCTTACACATATAAATAAAAAAAGTTGGCCAACTAACATGTTAAGCCTCCTATTTCTTCTTAACTTATGTTTAGATATGCAAGTGAGAAATTATGTCTTTGGCAATATCTTTGATGTTCGGAAATTAGGTTTTTTTTTATTAAAGTTCATGAGAAAATTCCCAATGAAACTCAAGTATAACCATATCATTGTTTTATTAGAGTTTGTGATCAGATAAAACGCAACCTAACCACACAAACAAACGAACATGGTGATGGACTCAGTGCATGGGTGTGTATGTTTAATCTACAATTAACATTTAACATTTCAAGAAAGAAAGAAAGAAAGAGGCGGTTTGAGTAAGCCTTGTTCGTTTTTGCGTTTCAAAAACGCTTTTGAAAAAATTTAAAATTTTTTTATTTTTTTCTTTGCTTTAATTAATATTTTATTGGTGTTTTCATATTATTTTGATGTGCTGATGTCAAAAATAATTTTTTAAAAAAATATATTATTTTAATGTATTTCTGAGTGAAAAATACTTTGAAAAGCAACTATAATTATAACCACACTCTCAAACACGTAAAGTATCTTAAAATAATTAAAGTTAAACAAGGATAAAAAGGAAACTATAATTAAAATAAATATATGGTTGATTGTTCGATCGGAAACGGTTGGCATTAACTAATTTGTGGAATAATTGAATTTCGAAATTGCCGACCATCATTAATATTAAAGCTATGGAGTCGGGAGGCACCTGGAGATGATATATGTTGGTGTCAAGTGAAAAGAACAATGAAGCTGCAGACTAATAATTAGTTTGGGATGCAGACCCTTCCTGCAAACCTAACTAATTTAGAACTCATGATATTTATTTTGATATTATAAATATTCATATTCAAGAAGCTCTCAAGTATAAAAATAATAATGTTTTTTTAATTAAACTGAATAATAGTTATATATATTCACTTTAATCTCAACATTTAAATGTATAAAAAACAATTAAAAAAAATAAATCTCATTTACAGTTTTGGTTTCAATATTATTTTGATATTATAAACTTTGATGTACAATATATATATATAGACACACACACACGAGACCCACCAATTAAGTAGCCGGAATAAAAGAGAGGATACATTCACCACTACTACACTCATTTATCTAATACACCAATAAGAACTTATCCTTGTGATATAAACTTCCACCCTTCTACTTTAATAAGCAAGATCACTTATGAATGTTTCATTGACTTGATAATATTATAATGATTAATTTAAAGCAATACATAAATAAAATATAAAAGAAGTTAAAAACCATCAATTTTGGTGATTTTTATTTTATTTTTGATATCAATACGAGAAAATAATTCAAATCATCTAAAATCATTAATTTAATAGATAAAAAATAATTTAAAAAATATTTTGTTATATAATAATTAATGATTAAACCAAAATACCTTTAAGAACATGGTATATCAGATTAGCAAGGATATTGAAA
>Ga0325411_1004345_pt1 | contig 15908 bp, 9 predicted proteins | sample PopdelMetagenome_13_FD_206181 | JGI IMG/M metagenome (GOLD analysis project Ga0325411, IMG submission 206181) | Populus deltoides microbial communities from Bellville, Georgia, United States - Xylem-PdIQD-R4 | ecosystem: Host-associated > Plants > Phyllosphere > Stem > Wood/Secondary xylem...
GTTATTGAAACTTGGTTATGCATTCATAATCTTATTTTTCTTTCTTTTATCTGTCCTCTCATGAAATTAACATTTAAAAAACTGCACATGTAAACTGCAGTGTTTAGAAAACAGTTATTCATAGGAAAAAAAAAAGTTGACACGTGCTGCTTTGAAAAAAAATATATGTTAGAAAGGAAAAACACCGACAAACACCTTGTAATTTTATTCAATTTTAGAGATATTTATTACGTGTCTATTCCTTGTAATAATCCGGATCTACATCATTACTCCAAAAAGAAAAGAAGTAAACGAATGGCTAATAATAAAAGATCAGCAAAAGTACCTGAAATCTGCAGAGATAGTAATCGTGCAGGAACGGGACGCTTGTGGTGACCAAAGCCTTCACGCTGTCAGGTCTCATCGTGCAACAATACGAAGCAACCATGGCCCCCCAGTCATATGACCAACCAAAAACACCAAATCGATCCCCAGTGAGTTAAGAAGTCCGATCAAGTCGCCCACTATGTGGAACCCGGTGTACTCACGTACTGATGTGCGAGCATCGTTGTGTCTCCATAGCCACGATGATCGGGAGCTATGCAACGGCAACCGAGGAAGGAAAGAGAGAGGAGTTGGTGCCGCCACGAATACCATGGTTCAGGGAAACCGTGCAGGAGCAACCGAACAAGATTGCTGGGCGCCCTCTTCCTATTGATGCTATGTGCATGTTTTTGCGATTTGTGGCAACTGTTGTGTGCTCGATCTTCTCCATTTTTTTTTGTTTTTCTAACGTGCTTGATTGGTTCTGTTTTTGGTTTTTTCATAGTTAGCAAACTGGCCGGCCTAATGACCTTCGCGTTCAGAACCTTAGCCTGGACTGGGAGGGTAGATATTAATTCTGCTAAACCAGCTCTGGAAACTCAGCAAGTGACCTAACCATATAGAGGCAATTTTAATCATTTTTTTAAAAATTTTATCCAAGATGATGATTTGAAGAAAAAAAAACAGTATTGTTTTGGAGTTAGACTTAATTATCCAATGATCTGAGTTCTTAGCCAATAAGATCCTAAATCAAGCATAATAACTATAATATTTGATGGATCTAATGAAATGAAATCAATAAATTAAGCAAGCCACTTCAAGAAAAAGGGAAAGGAGAAAAGGAAAAGAGTGAAATGTCGGTGTAATAAAATATTTTACTCCAATCAAATACAAAGCTTGCATAAAGCTGTTGAAGATAATCGATTGTCACCATAAAGCTGTTGAAGAATACCAACTTGAAAAGCCATTGTTGCCTACCGAGTTGAGATCTAAACTTGGATAAAATCTCATATGATAACTTTTAATTTAAGATTTTTTTTTTTTGTATATAATGTTAGAAAATTGTTGATTAAGCGATGAGTTTAAATTTTATTATTTTTATTTTATTATCAAATATAAGATATTATAAGTTTATACAAGTTTTAAATTTAAAATTTTTTAAATTTAATTTTTTTTTAAATTATAAAAATTATATTTTTAACTTAAACTTAATGTTATTACCTCTATTATACAAGGTATTATAGTTTTTACATGTTTTTTTAACCGAGTTTCATATAGCTCTGTTTGTTTTTGCGTTTCAAAAATGTTTTTAAAAAAAATTAATTTTTTTAATATTTTCAGATCATTTTGATGCACTAATATCAAAAATAATTTTTTAAAAATAAAAAAAATATTATTTTAATACATTTTTAAATAAAAAGCGCTTTAAAAAATATTTAGCGCTCGGTATCTCATTAGCGCTGCTATCAAAGCTGGAGTAGTGTGATTTTACTAATTTGTTTCTAATTATGTAAATTAGCAACAGATTTAGCCCTAAATAATATGTCTCTACCAGTAATTAAATCTTTTTTTTATTCTTTATTGAATTTTCTTAAGAAAAAAAAAGAGAGTAAAGAAACAGACCAACTGATAGAAATTCCATCTCTAGCACAAGTCCATCCATCCTTTTTTTTCCTGGTTTTTTATAGAATTTTTTAGTGTTTAAAATTGTGATAATAATTATATTTTTTATTTAAAATAATATTAAAATAATATTTTTTTATTTTTAAAAAAATATTTTTAATATCAGTACATCAAATTTTAAAATATTAATATAAATTGATTTTGTTTTTTTAGGTTTTTTTATTGATTTATTAGATTTAGTTTTCATGTTTTTTTCCCCTTCTTTCTATAAGATTATTTATATTTCATGATTATAGTCATGAGGTTAACATATTAACCTGATTTAATTAAATTTTTTTATTTTTTTATATTTTTTAATTTTATCTTTTAATATTAAATTATTTGATAAATAAACTTTTAATTTATTTTTAACAGGATTATTCTTTTGTCACAGCTTGATCGTGAATTTTACATTCTAACCTAAATGGATTTGGATCGGTTTTTCTAACCTGATGTTATTTTTTATTTATATTATTATAATTGTACAAGTATATTGACTCGAGTCAAGTCATTAACCCTAGTATAGGTGTTTTAATTTTTTTTTAAACGCTTGCATAGCCTCGGCTTCCCTTGCAATAAAAAAAGAGAAGAAGAAGGATTTGCCCAGATTGTAGCGCTCGCCACACATATTCTCAACAATCTTCATTATACTAAAATTGATGAACAACCTCTTTGGGAATTTCATGTAATATTCAAGTACATTAACCATTCTTTTTTCTCATTTAATTTTTTTTAATGTCTTCGACAAAGGAATCTATTGTCGCATACCGCGCTAACGCTGCTCTTGAACAGGGGTCTGAATTCGAATACAAATCCATCAACAGCTTGGTCTTAAAAGTTTTATGTTGAAATGATTTGGTGGTGGTTCGGTGGTTATTGGTTTGCGGGCGGCAACTGGCAGGGAAGTGGATTGTGGCGGTTGTCGTGTTCTTTTAGATTAAAGAAAATCTTATTACAAATATTCTGGGTTTTAAAAACAAGATTTTCCTTGGAGGGAAGAGAGAAATTTACAGAATCAGTTTTGCGAAAGAATTAAGAAAATGGCGGTTTCTTTTCAGTGATGTTCGTGAGGAAGCCGTTCTTATGAAGCATTTTTCCTTGAGCGAATATCAAATATACCTTGAAACTATTTTTTGAATAAATTTTATTATTAAATTATTTTGATTTCTTAATTAAAAGCTTTTCTAGAATACTTTATAGAAAACATTAAGTTCCCTATAAAATGGTATTTTTGTTAAAAGAAAATATAATTGGATGGAAATATGGACTGGAAGCGTTAAAATAGATGGAAGCTATCCATTGAAAATTTCTGAAAACATGAGGATAGAACAACCATCACCGCATTTCAAGATACCTCCTTAATTGCAAACTTAATCAAACAAGTTGCCAGCCGACAGCTCTCTTAATCTTTCAATGCACATCAATTAGGACAATATTTTAACTAAAAAGAATTTACTACATTATTTTTAATGAATCCATAAAACAATTACATTGACAGCTGCCAATACCATTCTTTCGCTTTCCAGGATATTGTCTTGCCTTATTACAGACTGAATAAACAGTTGCGAAAAAAAAAATGAAAGAACAAACACCAATTTATATAGAAGTTGCTCATATCAGGCCACCAGAGAAGGGAACGGCTGTTTGAGGTAGCCAATCATTCCCCAGCAAGAAGCTAGACACGGTGAAATTAACAGCATCAGTAGCGTTAATAACGTGGAAACCAGGCCATGTTACCCTGTTTGTAGTGTCAGAACCCGGTCCGGTGTTGTTGTATTCTGCATAATATGATGTGTTTAGTGCGAAATCTCCACTCCATATTTGCCAACCAGCAGGATTTATCAGTCCATCCATGAAACTTTGCATATAAACAGTTCTTGAATACTGCTTCCATGGCCTCCCAAGATATGTTTGTACCGTTGCATTGCTTGAAGCCAAATCGTCAGCAGCTTTAATATTACAATTATGTATAGATGTGCCAGTGTTTTGGTTCGGATCTGTTCTACCTTGGGCAGTGATGGCATTGAATTGACCACTCATAGGCAGCCGTGGATACAAGTTACAGTTTTGTAAAACAACAGCAGCATTGCCAAATATAAAATCAACAGTACCATAGATATCACACTCCCTGTAGAATTGTCTCAGAGAATGGGTGTATAAGGTATCCTGGTACCCTTCAAAACTGCAACCATAAAATGCAGACAAATCAGCTCCACTTCGAACAGCTACAGCCTGGTGCTTGACTGCCCCGGCTGTGTTACGGAATGTGATGTTCACTGCAACAAAGTTGGGTGCCACCACAGCTGCAACAAGGATCACGAATTTGATTAATTAGCTAGATTAAGCCCATATAATTATTTGGTCATGAAATATTATAAAATTAGCTAGGATGTAGTCTAATACCACGTTGAAGGTTCAAGTTCTTACCAAATGTAGCAGAATTGAAAGTAGTCCACCCATCAACAACACTACGATTCCCAGTAATCACCGTTTGATTTATACCATCTCCAACCATCATCAAATATTTCTTGTTCTTTGCAATAGACACATACTCTTCATAAATGCCTGCAGTGACATAAATCATGAAGTAGCCATTACTGCCGTCGGTATTGTTTGGAGCTGCAGCGACAGCATCATTGATGGTTGTGAAATTTCCTTGTCCGTCCTGACTCACCGTCACTATATCACTGACCTCTATATCGTTATTCACTGTCTGGAGAAGTTTTCTTGTGCTCACTGACTCGTAAATTGCACGGGTCCTGGCAGACATTTTCATTGGCAATCGTCCTTGTCTGAATGCAAACCGCTTGCTTTTAGGCTGCCATGTGCTCCCTCTCTTCTTTTTAGGAACCCAACCTTCGGTGAAAAAAGCTAGAGAAACACTATAAAGTTTTGTGTCATTAGACAAAGGGACTGAGAGATCGTTACTTACACTCGAAGCAGAAGATGTGGCCTGTAGGCCATCTAAACAGGTTTGCTGGTTCGTTAAAATGGCACTTAGCAAAGTTTGCACATTATCAGCTTGCAAAGAAGGCAAGGTTTTACTAGTAGCATTGACAGTTTGAAAGGAGCTCAACAAAAACTCCATGTTTAGATTAGCTAGAAACTGACAATCCTCAAGAGCCCGAATTGCAGCGACGGACAAAGTGGAGCGGCGTGAGAGATATCCATTAACCAGGTTCAAAAATTTACGGGATTGTGATAGGGACTTTCGGACGCAAAGTCGGGCAGAGTCATAGACATTGGTAGATTGGACAGGGAGAACAGATTTGCAAAAGGAAGGGTCTGGGGTGTCCTTGCAAAGGGTTCCAGGGCTGACAGGACCACTACTTGGTACATCTGCTAAAGATGGAGAGGCAAGGAAGGGAAGAAAAACAACAGCCAACGCTACCAGAGAGATGAGCTTAGAAGGCATCATTTTTTGGACAAAGGAGAGTTACAACTAGCTAGCTAAGTTTGAGGAATTTGTGTAAAGGGGAAAGCTTTATTTATAGAGGATTGCAAATTAAGTGGCTCTTATGATTCAAATATTATAACATGATGATTGTTAGCAGTAATATTTATGAAATCAACTTGCACGACTTTCTGAAAAAACGCGTTGGTCTCCTGTCACGTCTCAGGCATGTAAACATAAAATCCAAGTTGTTATCTATGCAGGTTAGTATACGAGTACATATATATTCTCATTGAACGTAGTCTATTCATAATTCTCCTTGCAATTCGGTGCTTGTCATTCTTCAACGGTTGTCAACTAGCTAGTCGGCTACCTGCCGCTGGTAAGTCTATCTCACTTTCTTTGTTTAATCAATTTGATATAATTTTTCTTAGTTGGTGGGAGACATTAAACTCTAATTATAATCTTGTTTAAAGTAAGTAACAAGTTACCAGTAGAATGGGCGCCCAAGACATACTGGCAAGAACTCAAAAGTCTAAGCAATATCATTCTAGGGAGGGTAGCAACTGCGAAAGAGAAAAAAAAAAAAAAAAAGAGGAGGTAAAATGTCAAAGAATTGATCTCTCATTAAGTCAAAATCATTGGTTTGGTTCGTTTCATGGTTGTGATAATAAAGCTGCCTGCCTTGCATATGGTAAGCGACTAGATGCAGCAGCAGCAGTTTGATTTGAGAAAAAATGAAGTCCCATAAAGTCTATAATAATCTTGAGTAATAAAAGTGAAATAGAAGTCACATCTACACGAAACAGATGTGGGCATTAGCCAGATATGAGACTAGCTAGTAACAAGCTGTTTATTTTTGTGGTAGAAGACATATTTATAAAATTTTAAAATTTTTTAAGATTATTTTAATGTGAAGTTGTTAAAAATAAATTTAAAAAAATAAAAAAATATTATTTTTATATATTTTAAATCAAAAATACTTTGAAAATAACTATTATTTCAATACCAAACACAACCACAATAAAAGTTAAAAATAAAATAAAAGGTGAGCGATGACTTTCGAGTTAAATAGAACCAACTTTAAATATGAGAAAACATATCGTTTCTTTTCGTCAAAATTCACACAAACCTAATACACATATCCAATTCATTCTACCTTGTCCGGTCAACGGTGGAGCCAGACAGGGTTGATTAAAAGATTAGATTTAAGCCTAGATTTGCCAGATTCATCACGGCCATTGGACGTAACCAATATGACCAAACCTGACAATTCCTTTGAACCCCATATCCGTAAATAAATACGAGGATGATGAGGACTGGTTAGTTGTTTGACGGATGGAGAGTATAAAGATGTCTGTTTATTTTATTTTATTTTATTAATTTAATTAATTTTTATATTTTAAGATTACGGATATCAAAAATAAAAAATATTATTTTAATATATTTCTAAATAAAAATATTTTAAAAAATAATTATTAAAAAAACACTAAAGGATCGGAACTTGTCTTTAACTGTTTCATTACATCAGCATGTATGTCAGCCGTGGGTGAATATCAAAAAAGAATTCTAAGCTTAGGACAAACGAAGAACTTCTAAAGGAATCAGACAACATCTTTTTTTAGCTTTAATTAGTAGGTGTCTTGGAAAAAAAAACCTCAAATAATCTTTTTTTTTTTTTTATGGAAGATGATTACCCTGGTTCCATGGGCGTTGATCGGAAATGTCTCTGGTATTTGAAGAATATCCATTACTTGATATTTTATTGACTTAAATTGATAATCACTTTAAAATTGGTATGTTTCGTGTGATTTAAAAAAATAAGAACAATATATTAAAATAAAAATTGAAATCATATCAATTTTAATATCCGATTACTATGATAATAAGCATGAAAAAAATCCACATCAAATAGCTATTAATTTCTAAATGCTTGGAACTCTTCATGGCATAAGTCATTGTGGTGATTGAGCCGTGTGATGGAGGTTGATGAGCCTGAATTCAAGCTTTTATACTAATTATATTATTATTAAAGACATATCACTTACCTAATATTATTAATTTTGATAATTAAACTATTTATTACATTGGATGCATGTATGATTGGTAACTATCATACGTATAAAAATGAATAGAAAAATATATATGTTTATATAAGAGATAGATCCATGATCCAATAGTCTAGGCTTTTGGACTGGAAAAAGTGTTCATCCTTGTGCATAAAGCTCTCGTACGCGCAGACTCAAATCAAACGCAAAGACTCATGCGCAATATATATCTCCTCAAACACAAACGATCCTCTCACAAATTGATATGAGAGCTGAATATTATGGTTAGGCTCCTGTTAATTTTGTTTTCTTCCCCATGACTGATCAGCAAATAAGCTAAGCTCTGAACCTTGGATAGTTGGATGAATACGATATTAATAAGCATGAAAAAAAATCCACATCAAATAGCTATATATTTCTGAACCGCTTGCTGTGTATAAGATAAACTCATGATCACTTCATAAACAAGTTTTTTTAAATTAGAGGAAGCGCTCATAGATATATATATAAAATTCTGTACACAAACATGGATTAGATCCATGCAATCTCATTTCATGCAGCTACACAAATTGAGTATATCCTAATGCTAATCTGGATTATTTTTCTTTTTTAAAAAAGTATTTGACTGACGGGAAAACCGTGCAAACGCGTGAAGGTTTCTTCATTTAACTACTCTTGTGCGCGCAAGTGTGTGTGTGTGTGTGTGTGTGTCTTGGCGATGACTAAACCTTACTCGACAAATTCGCGCAGAAATCTAGAGTGTTATAAATAACAAGTTGGTTTGATGTAAAACCTTGGGAATTGAATCACCAACATGTGCTCCAAAAGAAATGAAGCTTCGCTAAACAATTTGTCAACTCTCCAACGTCTCAACTTGTCGTTAAACTACATGGCTGGTGGGGAACATTTATCCATAATAATGCTTCCAGCGATCGAGCAAGAACATTTCCATATCAGGATCGATGATCAAAGAAGAGAAAGATTTAATGATAATGGGATTTTTATTAAATGAATTTCAAGAATGGCTAGGAGTATATATCTTCGTTATTCTGTATTGAAACTAGAAATAGAATACTAGGGCTTCACAGTTACTTGGATCGATCATGCATGCTACGACATACTTTTATAAAAAAAAAACAGTTAAATCCAAACACTTGAATGATTGGTTGAGAACACGATAATATGGTGTGATATTATTGACTTAGAAAAATAGCTGTTGAATTGTAATGGAGATATGCTGCCTAATCAAATTAGGAATGTCAAAGATCGAGTTGTAGGTGACTCCTCGACGTACGTTTGAATTCAAATATAATGTTTGGCCATTACATTTACTTAGTTGATATGGATGCATGGAGTTTTGAAATATATAGAGCCCGACAGGCTGGCGATGTTCCACTACATGGTTCCAAGTCATTTCCCCGCTAGTACTTTAAGCTTATAAAACCACCGACTTCGATGACTTGTGGAAAACATATATAATTTTCTTTTTCCAGATATAAAAGTTGTAAGATGAAACAAGGCACGAGAGCCCATAGCCGCCCGATGCTGGAGTGAGTTTGGAAAATACGACTATATGTAGCAGTTAGGTCCTTTCCATGCATGATTCTAATACCTGAGGCCAAAAATCCCCAAGAATTATCTTGAGGTTGAGCAGAATCAAAACGGCAATTCAGGAAATATATTGAGATTATTTTCTTGGAGATTACCTATATCCGATGCCATCCTTTCTGGAAAAAAAAAATGAATAAAAAGAAAACCAGAAAGCTAGCTAATTGCTTCACCAGGGTACCTGTTTAAACGATTAAACCATATTGTAATTACATTAAACGCTTAAAGATTCAATTAAAACTTATCTAATAATTGTAGTACGTACAATGCTTATTTACTAGGACGTGCTAGTTACTTATAACTTTTACATTCTGTTTGGGAGTGTGGTTATAATTATTTTTTTCAAGTGTTTTTCACTCAGAAATATATAAAAATAATGTTTTTTTATTTTTTAAAAATTATTTTTGATATCAGCGCATCAAAATGATCTAAAAACATATTAATTTGAAGTAAAGAAAAAAATAAAATAAAATTTATATTTTTTCAAAAGCGCTTTTAAAACACAAAAATAAACAGGGCCTAAAGTGTAACTTGAGATTTTCTACTCCTTGTAAACCGTTCATCACGCGATCTAGCATATAAATCTACCTAATTTTATCATAAAAACTCTATTTTGCATATAAATTATAATTTGTATTACATTAAAAATTATTAGCGTTTAATAAAAGTACCGAAGGAGATGGAAATTTAATGATAATGTTCCAAAAAATCAAAGTAACTTAAGAATAAGACTTATATGTTGAATAATCATTTAATCTCTTGATTCTAATAATCTGATTTATTCTCTCAAGTAAAAGTAGCTGGCGCCTAGCAAATTAAGGCAACCAGTACCTGTAAAAGGTTTTTTTTTTTTTTGTCGATTTAAAACTTTCCAATACTTAAGTAAGTATTTTTTTTTAAAGAAAAAACAATGATATTTTAGTAACAAACTCTGAAAATAAATATGTAACAAAGAATGAAGATTGTGAACCAAGAGTTTGAAGGATTCATGGTGTATTTATAGCTCATAAGTTTATATATATATATATATATATATATATATATATATATATATATAGATAGAGAGAGAGAGAGAGAGAGAGAGAGAGAGAGAGAGAGAGAGAGAGAGAGAGAGAGAGAGAGAGAGAGAGAGAGAGAGAGAGAGAGAGCAGGGGACAATTCAACCAGGAAAAAAAGTTGATAGTGATAACCACATAATCAATGTCAAGTGACTTTACCTTTATTGTCCTTTATTTTCAAGGTTTCCTATTGATTATTCTCTAGCATCACTTTTAGAAGTAATCAAATGTCATTAAAGGATAAAACTGACTTAGTTTCCAAATTCTTTTCTTGGTATTGCATGTGATGGATCAGGGTATTTATTCTTAATTTCATGTTTAAAATGGTCAAAAACATATAAATAATTCAATATATTTAAGTTTGGCATAATATCAAGCCTAAAAAATATAGTTATGGCTTTCTTTCAAGTTTAATATCTTTGGATTCAACTATGTGTTAAGTTTAAGTACATATAGGTTTGGTGAGATGTTAGAACCAATATTCTTGAGTTATATTATGCGTTGAGTCAAACTACATTTAGTTTTGGCAAGCACCCAGTCCCAACATCATTTAACTCAGCTACACATTGATCTCAAATACATATAGGTACGATGAGCTTCAAATCTAACATCCTTGACCTTAGTTACACACTGACTCTAAGTACATGTAGGTCTGACGAGATGTATAAAATTTTTTTAATGGTCTACCATATTTCCATCAATGTTAATTTTCTGTAAGAGATATATATCTCTTATTAATATTGTATAAGGAAATATTTCTCAATAATGTTATTAGGTGAAAATGACACTTCAACCTTTCAATTCAAGCAACATGACAAGGTTTAGGGATTATATATACCCCCTAAACCACTTAGGTAAAGGGTTTATATTTTTTTATTCTCCAAGTATTCATGCTCTTATTCTTAGTGCAATTATTATATACAAACAAGAATAAACACTCTTGTTCTTAGAATTTAGAGCTTATTATCTTATTTTTTGCAATCTCTTTTTAAAAGTCACTAACTTTATTATTGGAGGGTCCCTAAATTCAACTAAAATGAATTGTTTTGCTGGTGTTAGGTATTTTATTAACAACCATCAACTTTATGAACTCATTAAAAGGGAATATTAATATGAATGTGATTTTCGACTATCTAAATACTGAAAAAAAAAAACTTCATTCCTGAGCATATTGGGTTTTTGAACATCAGTAATTGGCGCTGTTTATGACAACTTGATCAAAAAGCCATTAAATGTTCTCACAAAACTGGTTTTTGACTTCTTTAATTATGATCAATGAAAGATAATCAAGATACTTTTGAAATAGGACATGTGGCAGACCTCCTTGCCACAATAAACACTCTTGCCTAACAAAACATTCAACAGCTCATCAACCAAATGCAACTTCTTACCCAAGCTGTGTTGGCAGCTGAAGGGTCAAATCATACTTTGCCACCTGTAGCAACACCCGCTTTTATAGCTCCACAACCATAAGTTATACCCAACATTCGCAAACAATTACACTATTTAGAGGAGCTAGGCAAAATGAAATGTTGAGGTTTTTTTTTTTTTTTGCATTAATGGTCACCAAGTCGTTAGAACCATGCAAACTACTTAAATGATTTATTACTAAATATGTTACTAGGAACATTAGACCCACATACTATACAAGTCTACCAAATATTTCTCAAAGCAAACAGGGAAATGAATGGCAATAATTTCATAAAATATTAAAGTTTATAACAATATAAAATGTATACGAAAAGATAAACCCCACGGGAATGAGGTTGTTTACAAGGTTAAGGGGAGTTGGGGGCTTAAGCTTAGATATCTAGACAAGACTCCTCGTCAAGATATTCCCCACGTTGCACAGTTGTAGCCGTATTAGGGAACACATATGCAAAATCAAGCATAGGAATTGGATGGAAGATAACATTAAAGTCAACCTACATTCCTCTTGATTGATTAAAAAAATACATGTTGGATATGACAATGAAGATCTTGTCCTCAACCATTTCAGTCAGGGTTGCAGACCCTCCAAAAAAATCTTTAAACTACTTAGGAGAGTTCCTTAGAGCCTTTAGTCGTGTATGAGAGCTCTGGGTTTCTACCTTAACAACAAAAAAAGCTCAACCTTCAAACAATGTTGGGTGGCCTTCTCCTAAAAAAAATTCCCTATTTTAAGGCAGCTGCTTTATTACAAGCCACTTGGAGCTTTTTTTTTTCAGTGGATCCCAGTTGAAGGACAATACCTTGCATGTTATCATTCAGTGATATGCATAGGCCACCTTGAGGTCCCTCAACTCAGCCTCCACAACAACCTTTTCCTTTCCTAGTCATTAAAGGGTAGTGTGGTCTACCCTATGTTTGACAATGGTCTTCCTTACCCAGCTCCCTTTAGCCATCCAACACCGATTGGAATGGGCACACATCATGAAAGTCTATCAAAACAAACAATGGTTAGAAACAATAGTGATAAACTAAAGTAAATGATGAGGTTAGACAAGAAAATTTCTTACATTGAAGGTCATTTGTCCTTTAAAGGCTAGATATCAGTTGTTGCTCTCATCATCCATAATTAAAATGTCTAAAGGAATGGTGAGAACCCTCTCCAGGTGCTTCAATACCTCTAGGCCAGACCTCCTACTAATGATAGTCTTCATGGCCTACCTCTCCCTCCAAGTCAAGAAAAGGTAAGTAAAGAGGGCTTGATCGAGGATAAGGCCAGCAAAAGCATCCATAAACCTCCGTTTAACTTTCTCACAAGCACCTTGGATAAAGGTCCTAACAACAGAGACTGGGTAGTGGGATTGTCAAAATAGGAGAAGCCTCTACAACAGAGGCTACAATGCTAGTTTCCTCAAGGGTGGAGATCCTCTTTCTAAAAACAAATAGGCAGTAGCACCCACAATTACTTCTAGAAGGGTCAACTTTGCTTGATCCTTAGCCAAAAGAGAATGATTTCCCCCAAATTTCATTTCTACGAGAGTGATGACCCCCACCATTATTTCCTCAAGAGTAGTGTACTTAGGAACAATAATACCGTCTGTATTAATGGGGTTGTGCTCCATCTCTTCTCTAGTCTCAACTTCACTCAAGTCAAGAGACGAAGACCCTCTTCTTAATTCAAATAAGCTCTCATCCACAAACCTTGTTGAAGGTTCTCCTTCTCCTTCAGTTGTTAATCCTGCATAAAAAAAAACAAGAAATGAGCTTATATGAATAAAAAATAAAGGATAAAGAGGCTACATACATTGCAACATGGCCTAGTAATGCTTTTTAGCCATTTTATTGACATCATACTCGGTTAAGGTTGTTGCCAACGTAACACATATTTTCTCCTCATCTAAGCTTAGAGAAGGCCTCTTGTTCACCTTAGAGGAATTTACTCTCCAATAATAGGAATAACCCTATATTTGTTGCATCCTATCTCTGAGGTTGACTGGCTCAATATACTTAATTATTAGCCATCTCCCTCTTTATTTCTTGATATATACAGGCTTGCCTTGCAAATACCCCATCATAACTCATGTAAGTTTGTTAGTGAAGGTAAAAAAACCAATGAATATTATTACCACCATGAGTGTCAATGACCAAATGTAACATGTCTTAAAAATATTGACAGTAGGCTCGATTTTTAAGGAACTTGTCAAAAGCAACCAAGACATTCATCTGTTAGGATGCAGCTGGCCTGGAACCAACCTATAATACCTAAAAGCTTCCCTCACAAACCTTTAAAGAGGGAAGGCAGACTCTAGCTTATACATACATACAGGGGTGTAATTCCAAATTGAACCCAGGCAGAGCCTAAGGTCGTTTGGCTAATTTGTTTAACCCTGGCAGACAGTTGAGCTATATACCCTTCTAAATATCGACAATCGATAAATGCCACTTCCTCTATGTTTAAAGTGTTTAGGGCACATCCTTAGAGGTTTGAGGAAGCTTTTCTCTCCCGAGGTTTCCTGAAAGCAATAGTGAATGAACTTTTTTGATGATGAGAACTACCTCCCCTATACTAGAGGTGGACGCTGGAATTCCACCTTTCTAGTTTTATAGCCTAGTCTAATAGGCCTCTGTCCTCTACTGCTTCATTTGGATCCTAGTTGAAACCTAAACTCATCGTCGAAGGAAGCAATGTCTTACTTTTAGAGTTTGATCCGACTCTTTTAGGGTCTATTTTTTCTAAAAAGAAGAAAGAAATTTGTGGGTGATAAATACCTAAGATGATAGTTTCTTCTCAAAAAACAGCAAAACTTGCTAAAAAAACTTCAACAAATCTATTTTCACAGAGAAATTGCAAATAATGAAAGTAAAAGAAAAAATGGAAGCAAAAGTAGCTAGGGTTATAAAGAAAATAACTTTTCACCCTCACCATTGAATGAATAACCTTTCATGTCACCCTAGATCTTCATAAATCTATTTAATTATTGCATAAAATGCACACTGCCATTTTATTTCCCAATGAACACCTCTTTTAATGAAGATAAGCCACCTGACCATCTCTTTCAATAATGACAAGACAATAGCCACAAGAATCCTAATAGTTTTGCTTGATATAATCAAATCTCATAGGAAATGTAAAAAGTCTCTCATTAAAAGATAATAACCTTTCAAATCTTTACATATTCAATAAACAAAGATATGAGGGGTTATTAATGGATCAACATATTTTATATATGTTATTTTTTTCTTAAACCAATGTTTAAAAAGGTCAAATGCAGGGTAATAACCTAACCTATCTAGGACCATCTCTTTCAATAATGACAAGACAATAGCCACAAGAATCCTAATAGTTTTGCTTGATATAATCAAATCTCATAGGAAATGTAAAAAGTCTCTCATTAAAAGATAATAACCTTTCAAATCTTTACATATTCAATAAACAAAGATATGAGGGGTTATTAATGGATCAACATATTTTAGATATGTTATTTTTTTCTTAAACCAATGTTTAAAAGGGTCAAATGCAGGGTAATAACCTAACCTATCTATGCTTAACATAATGCCAAGCTAAAATAACGTGTGTATGGCTTTCTTTAAAGCTCAATATCCTTGGGTTTAGCTACGTGTTGAGCCTAAATACATGTGATTCTGATAAGATGTTATACCTAACATCCTTAGGCTCTGTTTTGTGTTGATCCTATATATATATATATATATGTTTGGCAAGTTTTCATTCCTAACAACTTTGGGCTCATATATGGGTATGATGAGTTACCAGACCCAACATCTTTGGCCAGATGCAACATCATTAAGCTTAACTATGCGCTGAGCTCAAATACATATAGATTTGGGGAGCTACCAAACCCATCACATTTAGGCTTACCTATGCTCTGAGCCCAAGTACATTTAGGTCTAGCGAGCTATTAAACCCAACATTCTTGGGATTAACTATGCGCTGAGTCCAAATGCATGTTGGTTTGGCAAGATGCAACCCAACATCCTTGGGTGTAACTACGTGTTGAGCCAATATATATATATATATATATATATATATATATATATATATATATATATATATATATATATATAAGGTCTAATAAGCTGTCAGACCTATCAGCATTGAGTTTGAGATCATTCCAAGTATAAATGCATGTGGAACTGATAATCATTATAAGTCCTGTGTTAAGCCCCGAGGCCTCATATTAGGTAATGAGGCTTTGCTTATTTATTTGTACGACTCTTAACATAAATATTAAAAGTCAAGAATAATTATTTCCCCACATTCCTAGGAGCTTAAAAGTCTCTTAAAGGCCTACATATTTCCATCAATATTAATATTACGTAAGGAATATCTATCCATCATTAATGTTATTAGGAGAAAATTATACTTTAACCCCTCCATTCAAGCAATAT
>Ga0325411_1004347_pt1 | contig 15905 bp, 7 predicted proteins | sample PopdelMetagenome_13_FD_206181 | JGI IMG/M metagenome (GOLD analysis project Ga0325411, IMG submission 206181) | Populus deltoides microbial communities from Bellville, Georgia, United States - Xylem-PdIQD-R4 | ecosystem: Host-associated > Plants > Phyllosphere > Stem > Wood/Secondary xylem...
ACTTAGCCTAAGTCTATTCAACCATCATAACCAAATATCCAAGTCAAACACATAACCAAATATAGTTATGGTAAAGTTAGATTATCCTTCCATAGACAATCAATCAGTTCTAGATTCTCAGATGAATTTTCTACATCAAGTACAATAAATCTTAGAAGAATTTATGAAATTCCCTCAATTATAAATATTCTTTACCATACAAACCCATCTAGAAAATCAATCTTTGAAATTCCTAACACTAGTTTCAAAAATGATGATTATACCACAAACATATCAAAACCATTATATTCAAACTTACCAACCTTCTCCTCCAACCTTTCCAATGTTCTCATCTATAACTGAAAACATCCAAAATGAGCTGAAGGTTCTTGAAACAAATTTTATTGTAAATAAAAAATATTTTGTTGATGATTTTTATACCAGCCATAACGCTGAGAAGAGATCTTAGTTTTTCAAAATCTTCATGAAAGAAAGACATGAAATACAAAAATATTTTTATAATTTCATTACATTACATAAAGTTTAAATTTTGTTTTTGACTGGTTCAAATCATTTTATATAATTGAACATTATGTTGCATATCCCTTTACAAAACATGCATATTTTATAACATATAGAAGTAAAACTCTGGTTTGGGAACTTGCTAGTGGCACTTCCATTAAGTCTAAACATCCACCTTTAAGAAATCTTAAAATCCCACATAATAATCAGACTATATATGTTGCCTCTTACAAAAATCCAAGTGATGATATCACTACAAACACTTAACATATTACCCAGTAGAACAATTTTACCAATACCAACCTCAATACCATCGGAAAACAATTGACCAAAATAGAAAAACAAATCTAAAGGATGATTGTTTTTTCGGTTGAAGCTATAAAATCCATAGACCAGAAACTAAGAAACCAAGTATTCAAGACATACCAAATCACAAAACCAAGCTAAACTCAATTCCAAAACAACATAAATGACTTTCTCAAAGTCATTAAAAATCATCTTAACTACCGTGAAACTTCATCCTCGACCTTGATTGCTCTCCTGACACCCCCCATAAGTCAGCAACAATTCTCACACCTTTACAAGCCATATAAACACTATCTAAAATCATCAAACCTAAACCTCTGATGAAAAAGCCTTTCAGGAAGAAACTTATGAAATCAATAAACTTATTTGGAGGAATCCTACTTCTAAAACAACCATTGCTCCTATTATAGCTACCCATAATGAACCAACCACTATAAACCAACACAAATTCAATGTTTCATCCCTCTATGAATGGAACATAGATGGAATATCTGAATACAATATCCTAAACACCTTACAACAAATGATCATGACAATCAATGTTTACAAAACCCAAATTGGAACCTCAGACAAAGCTATAGTTGAGCTTTTTATAGCTGGATTTTATAGCCAATTAAAAGGATGGTGAGATTACCATCTCACTAAAACCCAACACCTTAAGATCCTTAACTCTATCCAAATGACTCAAGACCAAATAATCATCCTTCACTGTAACAGAAAAACCATCTAAGATATAGTCTCAACCTTTATTTTAACCATTTCTCTATATTTTGTAGGAGATCCTTCTCATTTCAAAGAAAAAAATATTGAACTCCTTTCCACCCTTAGATGTAAAAAAACCCAGTGACTTCGATTGGTACAAAAAACATTTCATCACTCGTTTCATGCTCTGAGAAGATTATAACTAACCTTTCTAGGAAGAAAAATTTCTTGCGGGATTGCCAACCCTTCTAGGAGAAAGAGTCAAGAACAAAATTAAAGATACTTTTGTCTCCAAAATAGTCCCTTATGACCAATTAACATATGGGGAGCTTGTCAATTTTACCAAAAAAAAAGGTCTTAAGATTTGTCAAGACCTTAAACTTCAAAAACATTTGATGAAAAAAACTTGACAAAAACTAGGTAGCTTTTATCAATAGTTTGATTTGTCCCTACTAAAGCCAACATGTAATGTTTCATGCTCCAAACCTACCACCTCAAAGTCAAATAAGCCACCTCACAAAAGAATAGCCCATAAATATAAAGAATATTTCTACTCGAAACTGAGCCTTACTACAAAAAGACCACTAAAAAGCCTATAAAACCTTTCTAGTTAAAATCAAAACCCAAACAAAAATTTAACCCAAAAAACATTACCTGTTACAAATATGGCAAGAAATGCCATACCTCTAGATTATGTTAGATTAATACAAAATTACATGAACTACATTTAGAAGAGGAAGACATTCACCATATCTAAAACCTTTTTATTGCGTCATCTAATACTGAATCTTACCTATCAGATTCTTCTGAAGAACTTTTTCAAATAGATGAGTTAACAAAATCCAATTCAGATTCACAAACATCAAACCATACCACTTCAAAACAAAATACATGTTTTAACCTAAGATCAAGAGTTTATTCTTGAAGCTATAAAAAAACATGACGACCCTCGACTACAAAAAACCTACCTAAACAAACTCCTAAGTTCTTTCAATAGTTTAGAAACACCACAGCCTATCCAAAGACCAGTTCTATTGCCATCAACCAGTACAAACACCTATGACCTTACCAAAATTCTCAATAATAATAATAAAAAGAAATCCAAACATGTTGTTACTATCCCACATCTACAATCTGAAATCAAAACCCTTAAGATTGAACTACAAAACCTTAAACAAGCCCAACAAAAAGACTCTGCTATTTTACAACACCTTCTCTCAAAATTAGAAAACCAATCTGATTCTAAACTAGAAACAGAAAACCAAACCCTAAAAAATCATGCATTATCAAACATTAAGCATGTTTCTCAAGATTTTCTGCATGTTTTAACTCAAATTACTTCAAAAAAATATATCATAAAAATACATTAATTTTTTCAAATGATTTTAAAATAGACATTATTGTCTTATTCGATACAACTGTAGATCTAAATTGTATAAAAGAAGGAATACTTCCAAAATAAATTTTACAAAACACTTCTAAAAAACTTTCTGCAACAAATAATATTAAATTAGCTATTGAACATAAAACTCAAGCATCAGTTTTTAATAATCAGCTTTATCTAAAAAATTTCTTTGTTATTACTAATGATATTAACCATACTATTATTCATGACACTCCTTTTATTGACATGATTATTCCTTATAAAATTAATCATGAAAATATTATTTCAAAAATCAATGGATCAAAACTTGTTTTTCCTTTTCTAGAAAAGCCAAAGACTAGGAATTTAAATTTAATCAAAGTATGTTCTATTCATGCTCATTACATCAATACATTGATCCAAGAAAAACAAACTCATCTCATAAAAGATGTCTTTTTACAAAAAATTAAGCAGCAATTACAAAATTCAATTTTACAAAAAAAAAAACTTCAGAATTTCAAAGCAAGATAGAAAAAAAAATTATTCTGATTTACCAAATACCTTTTGGAAGAGAAAATAACATGTTGTTAATCTTCTTTATGATGATAGTGTTAATGAAAAGCAAATTCCTATTTAAAAAAGAAACTATAACAAAAAAGAAAAGAGTAAAAGTACTAGCATCATAAAATAATTGACTACAGGTAATGAAAAAGAAAAAGAAACTATAACAACAGTGGTGTATTCATGCTAAGAACTGATGGTGCTTAAAAATCTCTCCAAAGTTGCTGGTAAAATAGAACAATAATTGAACGAAGTGATATTACTTTAGCAAAATGGATGATTGATGCATGTGCTTCATTTAATATTGTTAACTCTATTTATTAATGGCATGCCATAAATGCTTTAACATCCATGGATACTGGTTATAAATGACCAAACTTTCATGCTCTTCATGGTTATTACTTGGAAAAGGCGGTAGATGAAGTGAAGATTTATATTGAGAATTAATGAGAGACTTGAAAAATAATTAGTTGCATGTTGATGGAAAATAAATGGAAAAATAAAAAATGGAGGACATTAATTAGCTTTCTTAGTATATCGTGTGTGTGGTAACTAATAATGTGTCTAATTATATTATTGATGGAAAGTTATGGATGAAAAGGAAATTCAATACTTTGGTTTTCTTATGCTACTCATTACATTAACCTTATACTCTATGACATTAGTAAATTGTTGTCAATTTATTCTATTATCGATCATGCTTCTGGTATCAAAAAAATATATTTAGAATCATTATTATTTGTTGTGTTTGATAAGGAAGTTCATTAGAGGGAAAGTAATACTTCATCCAACTCCTACTCGCTTTGCTACTAATTTTATTGCATTGTAAAGTATTTTAGTGCACAATGATGATTTGAGAGCTATAATGACATATAAGGAACGAGTCTTCTCTATTTGTATTAAAGATAACAAAGATATTTTTTTTTTGTTAAGAGTGTCTTGAACTCTATTTTTGGAAAAAATGTGCAATAATCATACAAATGACCGAACCTTTAATTTGAGTTTTACGAATTGTTAATGGTGATGATAGGCTTTTAATGAGATATTTATATTAGGCTATTCATTGTGCAAAGAAATGTTGAGGAGATTTTAAAATAGAAAGCTAGGGTGTAACCTTTTATAGACACCATCAATAATTAATAGGATGAACAACTATATAAAAAACTTTATGCGGTGACTTTTGGTTGAATTCTTGATTTCAATATGATGCAAATCTAATGGACAAATATGAACACCGTTTTTAGAATTTTAGATGTTATAGAGAAATATGCATAGAAAAATCCAACATTGCAAAGAAAACTTACAAGTGATATGGAGTTGTTTAAGAATGCAGAATGTGATTTTGGTTGAGTGTCCGTAATAAATAATCACATCAATTTTCCTTAAGGTATATTATTATTTTTATATTCAATGTAATTTAGCAATATTGTCTTTGACATAATCTTTCATGTTAATTTTTATATAGATGAATGGTTATTGATATATGAAAGTTGTGCTCCAAATTTACAAAAGTTAGTTATACGAGTTTTGAGTCAAACTTGTAGTTCTTCAGATTATGAGAGGAATTAAAGTATTTTTTAACATATCTACTTGAAGTAGAGAAATAGATTAGAGTATCAAAGATTTAATGACCTTGTTTACATCCACTACAATTTGAGATAGAAATAAAAGTATTTTATTTTCTCTAATTCTTTAAATATTACTTTATCTTAAGTAGTATCGCTAATACTTATATTATGTTACCTTCACTTTTGAATATGTAGGATTTATTGGAAATGATGAAATTACAATCTAATTATTTTTTAGACATTTGTGACACTTAAAATTAGGTAGTAGAATATGATCCATCAACTTTGACAATTGAAGAAGTAAATAGCATTCAACATGATCTAGCAACAATGACCATTTAAGATACTTCAAATGATGGTAATGAATGTTTGATCCTTTAGTTATTGATTTGTTTTAAACAAAGTATTCTTTAACATGTATTATTTATCAGTTAATTATGTTTTAATTATAGATTTGATAAATTCTAATGAGATTAAAGATGAGAACAATGATGAAGTTATAAAAGAACATGATAATGTCTTGATAGGCGTTAACAAGGTTACCTTAATCCTATCGATATTTGATTTAAATTTTGTTTCTAAGAACACTAAAGAATTCAATGCATTCATTCAACCAAAATAAAGGTGGTGTTGTTTTAGAATTTATGTTTGTGGATGTTTTGCTTTACGTATGAATGTTTTAAATATTTTAGAATTATGTTTAGTTTGCATTTTGGATATTGAATTAAATTTTTGTTGTTAGTTTATAATCTAAGTTTGGTTTAGGGTTTTATATATTTCAATTGTGTTGTTAATTTAAAGTTAAGGATTTGGTTAGTTGGTGGAAGTTTGTAAGCATTGAAGCTTGTAATTTTGTAAACTATAATAATTCTTTTCCTTTTTTGGTGTTGACACGTGACATGACTAACCCAATAGTCGAGTCGACACTTGAGCCATATCAACACCTGGGCCAAGTGTTATAACTATAATGCAAACTTTATTTGTGTAACAACTTAAAAAGATATATTTGTCATTTGGTAAAATTATATTATGGCAATCAATAATAAATAATAACTATATATAACATTATCAACTTGTATTAAACTATTTGGTTCAACTAAAATATCCTTATTATCTTATGTCTCAATCACTAATTTAATCATTTAAATAATTCAAGTTTGTTCTTATTTTATAATTTTTAGTTATCTTTTTTTTAATAGTAATATATTTTTAATTTACTCCTAAAAATAGGCACACATATGTAATTTATTTCTTTTAAAATATTGATGAAATTTATGATTTAGCTTTCCTAAAATAAAGTATAATTCATATAAATACAACATCAAATGAATAATTTTTTTTTTTTTACTTTTTGATATATTTATAAAAATATCATACAATGTTTTTAAAATTATCATTTTTAGGAGTTCTTATTATAAATAAAACTATGTGATTTTTTAACTATTAAATATTAAATTAATTCATGAAAATTATTTACGGTAAAGATAAATACTCACATATCCACTATGTAAGAATACGAATTGCTCACAACAAAAGAATATGAATTGCTCACAACCAAACAAGAGAGAAAAGGCTAAAAACATGAACAATAAAATCAACCAAGCTTAAAGAATCCTAATCAACTAAGGTACTAACAAGTAATTGACAAAATAAACAGGAATTTGAGTGGATGACTAGAAGGTTCAATTCTACTTAGAATGGGAGTTGTAGATAGTTTAAACTGATTAAATGGTATACCTTAGTTATGATTCACATGATTATCAACAAATAAAAAGTTTAGTTTGTGTTATGATTCAATATACCTTCTTATATGATAAAGGCTACTTGTATATGATTAGAATTAGATGCTTAGATAGAATTCAAAAACTATATAGATATATATAGGGTCATCCAACTACTAAGAAAGATGGTCAGTCCCACATATGAAATTTCTTTAGGCAATTTCTTCATTCTATCTTCTTCTTTTTCTAGTATTTCCTTTTCTTACTTTCTTTTACAAGTATTCATTTACTTTCTTATTTTTTTTATCCCTTTTGCTTTCAATTCATGTTATTCTTTACCTATTATTGTTCTTACATGGTGTTACTTTAGATATATATACATTTTTTAAGGTTTGAAATTTTGGAACCCCCATATTTTGTTTAATTTTATGAGTTTGCTACATGTCTACACTCATGATTCAGTTTCTAGTTATAGATTTTCCTTATTGAAAGAAAGAAAATTTTAACAAGTAGCATCATAATTCATTGATAATGGATTAATTGATTAGTCAATGATCAATCATATAATTATTTGTTAAATCAACAGATTGTCACATCACGACTCGTATGACAATATCCAATATTATTCTATTAGTAAATAATCATTCTATTTTTTGAACATCATTGCATTTGTTAATTATTGATGTGTACATTAGCGTTTTAGTGGCTTTATCAAGCCTCATGGTTATCTCTTTTTAGGGCTTGAAGACATGATCAAATTATCACAATGAGTTTACCTAAACTTTAAATAACTAGTAGAACCTCTTTTTAAACTCAACAAGACCATATAGGTTATGATTGACTAGCTCAATAAAATCCAGAATGAGCTAAAACAGAGTCAATCAGGCACTTTGTTTATCCAAACACCTAAAGAGAAGTCCTAGGACATTTTATAATAACAAGCACCCTAATATGAGTGTTTGGAAGTAGTTAGCCTCATCTTTAATATCACTTGTCCACCTAATAAATACTATAATAAGCTTAGCCTAATTTAGGCCTCATTGCTCATGTGGTACCACCTACCCTACAATTATATAGATTGTCTTAGGCCAATTACATGGGTTAACTAGCTTTATATACAGCTAGCTCAACCTATAATTGGTAGTTAAGTGCCCCAGATGATGCTTTCCGGTAAAGAAATATCAACCTTTCTATAACCAACAAACTTATTGTCAACCAATAAATAAAGGAAACGTGCCTAATTAGCTATATAAACAAGGAAATAATAGATCTTTGCCGATTTAGACTCTAATAAGGAGTTTGAAGAAGATCAATAACAATTGATATCAATCATGAAATTTAAAGTCATTGATAAAAATAAAGGACATTCATACCTTTTTTTCTAAGGTAATAATTGCAATGGCTACTTTTTGAATAAGAAATACTTCTTGATAAAAAAAAACCTTAACGACATAACATGAAATGGACAGATAATATAGAAAAAGTTTCTAATTTAGTTTTTATTTTTTAAATGAGGAAAAATAATATAGAAACCAATGGCATGACTTAACATGAGTCATGATATAAGAAAGCCTTTGATAATTGTGACATATTTCCCATGAGGATTGGTGATTGATCAATTATTACTAATATAAATAAGAGTGTAGTGATAGGAAAATAGTATAAACATTATAGTAAAGAATCTATTGGTATTCTCGTTCTTCATCAAAGTATTATTGCATCTTATTCAACCAATTTTTATAGTTTGTGGTAGCAATATTGGGCAATATTATGATGGATTTATTCCGTACATTAAAATTCACATAATATTTTTAAAAGGAAAATTTCTTTAATCTTCTTAAAGGGAAAATTTATTTTCATGGCACTTATAGTGGATAAAACGAATCCTTATTGAGGAGTTTATTCTTAAAGAGTTAAGGATTTTATGGAAGAGATGAAGAATTAGATTTAATTAAACAATTAATAGAACTATAATCTAACATTATAGTTAGCCAAATTCTAAATGTTGTGTCCAAAATAACTAGAGCATACTTATTTAAAATAATTCTTTAATCTTCTTAAAGGGAAAATTTATTTTCATTGCACTTATAGTGGTTAAAATGAATCCTTATTAAGGAGTTTATTCTTGAAGAGTTAGGGATTTTATGAAAGAGATGAATAATTAGATTTAATTAAAATTAATAGAACTATAATCTAACATTATAGTTAGCCAAATTCTAAATGTTGAGTCCAAAATAACTAAAGCATACTTATTTAAAATAATTTAATTGGTTGAAAGGTAAGCTAAAAGTAAGAGCATGATTGATAGTTTTTGGCAAACAGGTCACTTGTCACAACATTGATGACCGATTTGATTGATTTCAAATACATTTATAAAGAAGAAGAATATTCATTAATTCAAAGAAATAAAGGAATATGTGGGACAATATTTACACTAAAAACAAATGTTTATATATTGCCTACATTAGCAAAAAGGGATAAGAAAGAATGAAATTAATCATGAATAGTAGAATTGACCAAGCTTGAAGAGTTTTGAGTGACCAGGATTACTAGAAAGTAGTTAATAAGATGATCAAGAGTCTTGATGGAGCAAAAGAAATAGATCAATAGAAAGAGTTTGAATTCACATGAATGGCTAAAAGGTTTAATCATACTCAGAGTGGCAGCCCTTAATAGGTTAAACTAACCAAGTGGTATAACATAGTTAGGATTCAAGTAATTTTTAGCAAAAGAAAACTTCATTTTATATTATGATTCAATATACCTTTTCATCTGATATAGGTTATATGCTTAGAATTAGATGTTTAGACGGAATTCAAACGTTGTATCAATATAAAAAGGGTCATCCAATTACTATGAAAGATATTCAACCTCACATATGCAATTTCTTTCTATAAGTTTTTCGATCTATATTTTTTTCTATTAGCGTCTTTATTTACAACTTTTGTTTACTTTATTTTATAAGTATTCATTTTACTTTCTTGCTTTATTCAATTCACGTTATTCTTTAACTATTATTGTTCTTGCATGGTGGTACTTGGGATAGATTAAGATTTAAAAACTTAATCCATATAGTTTTATGAGGCTATAATTTGACTCCACTTAGGATTCAGTTTCCAGTTGTAGTTTCTCATAATTAGAAAGGAAAAAAAAGGGTTAATAGGTAGCATAATTGATCAAAAGATCAAAGATGAATCAACTAATTAGTTAATTATAGATTGCATAATTATCTATCATATGAATAAAGATATAGTGAAAATTTTAAATATATAAAAAATAATACATGTTTAAAGCACATGGTGTAAGAAAAGTAGTAGACTAAAGAGTGTGATAGGGATAACCCCACCCTAATGTTAATAATTAGTACTACAAATGATTTAATATACATAAAGTTGTACTCTTCCTTCTAATATTATGGTGGAATAAATGAATAATGTTCAAATTCTAAATTCATGTGAGAATGAGAAGATGATTTCTCATGATCCTAATATATTTTTCAAAAACTACAACTATATTTTTATATTAAAAAGATCCCCCACACACATCATCATTTTATTCAAATGATTTTGTAGATTTATAACCATGTGAGAAGAGCTTGTAAAAAGAGAATGATATAAGGATCTCGATGAGCTAATTAGGATTCGTAAGGGGTAAAATTACAAAAAAAAAAGTTACCACCAAGGAATCCTAATTGATCTTTAAAGATTCTAAGTAAGGGACTAGTTATGTAATAGAAAAGGATGGCATTCCTATACATCTACCTAAAACAAGTTTCTAACCTAGAATCAATTCATTGTTTTATCATTAAAAGGACATCTCAATAAGATAATTAGGATTAATAGAGGTTAAATTAGAAAAAAAAAAGGTACCATTTAGTTTTATGATAACTGGAAATCTAATTGGTCTCATAGATATGTTTGATAAGGGGCTGGTTATACCATAAAAAAATGAGAAGATATACCTAAGATGCTTCATGTTTATTTTTTTATATATATAAACAACACCTTTTATGCTTTCATGGTAAAAGTTTACTTAAATAGATATATGAGAACTTCTTATTAAAGGTAAAGGACTATATAAATCTAAAGTAGTGATTTTGGACTGGGGCAACACTATAGAGCCTAATCTCACTTTTGAGAAACGAGTATTAGATCATAGGATGATAATATTTAATTGGGTTGTGGCCTAAAAACGATAATATATTATAATGTTAAAATAGACACAGGAAAGTCATACGTACCCCTAAAGCCTACTAGAAAATGGCTTGAATAGTGGAAATGGATGGATTACATGCGCTCATGAGTGGAGGAGGCTGTGACACGTAGATTTATGCATTGATAAAGATAGGGGTGTGTAACAAGTTATATCAGGTGTGCCTTATTCTCCTTTTCCTTGCTATTTTGACGATGAAGTCCATCATCACCTAAGGAGAGAGATCAAGGTAGGGAAGGTTTCAACTTTGTTTCTCTATTTGTCTCTCTTTATTGGTTTAGTGGTTTTGGATGGTTTTTTAGTTGGGTTGGTCATGATGTTGAAGAGATGTTATGGTGATTAGGGTTTATGGTAGCGGTGTGGAGGAGATAAAATGGCTGCTAGGTTTAGTCAATCGATGAAGAGAGTGGGATGAAGATGAAGTGGTGGCTTTCTTTGATTGGAGAAAGAAGACAGCTAGTCTGAATTCGTATTTGTTGTTAATGTGGTGGTTAGTGGTTATATGAAATAGGGAGGACAGAAGTTGCCATATTGTCGAATTATGACACGGAAAAGAAAAGATAAAAAAGAAAGACAATTAGTAGTTGAGGTACGCAAGAAAAGAAATTTTTTTTTCTTTTCTTTTTCTTTTTTTTCTTCTTCTTCCTTTTCTTCTTCCTTTTCTTCTTTTAGTGCTCTTGGCTAAGGTGTGCTTTCTCTAGGATTTTCTTATCTGTTTTATATGTACCCTAGTCTTTTATTTATAATATTCAGTTTCCTATCAAATAGAAAAATAAAATATTTTTTTTTATATTCATTCCATCTTTAACTAATGGTCTCTAATTTGGGAATTTTATGGTTAGCTATTAATTAATTTTTTTATTATCTTGATTGTGTAGAATCTTTTTCTACTCTTTTTTAAATTTTCTTGAATCTCTATTTTATGGAAGATAATTTGTATTTATTATTTCTCATCATTTTTTTGATATTCTATTATATTATTTAATCTTTTTTTTATCCATTATCCCACCCCTAATGACAATAAAAAAAAAATAAGTCGATGAGTCTATATTAGTAGCAATAGATACTACTAGATATGTTGCAAGCAAGAAACTCAAATGTCATCCAATTTAATTTTGAAGGATGAAATCGTTGAAAAAACTATTAATAAAAAAACTTGCAAAAAAAAGAACAACAAAAAAGAATGGGGCTAAAATCTGACAAGAAAAAACCCAATAAGGATGAAATCTAAAAAAATATCGTAAACAAAAATATTGCAATTAAAAGAATTAGGATCGAACTTGAAAGATTAAAAAATCATAAAGGGTGAAATTGAAAATTATTTTTAACATGAAAGATTATTTATAGAATAAAAAATAGTAAGGGTGAAAAAAAAAGATATTGAGAGCTAACCTAATAGAACTAAAACAAAAAACAAAAAACAAAAGTGATAAAAATGATAAAAAAATAAAACAACATCAACCTCTTAAACATGGTCTAATCTCTAAAGGCTGCATCCCATGAAATTTCTTATCTGGATTCAATCAAGAAGTATAATTCTCAATTAATTTAATTTCAAAAGATGAGATCGATACAAAAATATTAACAAAAAACTTGCAAAAGCAACACAAGAAAGATGCAATTTAATGAAAAAAGTAAAAAAAAAATAATCCCAAATAAAATAAATATCAAGTAAAAAAATAAAGATCAAATTTTAAATATTAAAAACAATCATACGGGTGAAATTAAAAACATCTGTAAAAACGAAGCAAATCCAGACAAACATGCTAAACATGGTCAAATTTTATAAAGCTCGCAACCTATGAAACCCTAAATTCGGGCCTTATCCAGAAATTTATTATAAGTTAATTTGAAAATATTAATTTGAAAATAAATAACAATTAAAATAATGAGGTCAAATTTAAAAAATAACCTCATACATTCTTGAAAAAAAAACATTTATATTATGATAAAAAAAACTATTTTATTCTTGAAATAAAGATAAAAATAAATAAAATAATTGATAATTATATTATTATAATGAAGAGTAAGGATTACTTTGTTTTTATAATGTGTGAACAGTGTTCTAACTTTTACATCAATCAATTGAAATAAATAATAAAACCCAATAAATTAAAAAGTTAGAGAATTCAAGTTAATTACTCAAAGGATCTCCTTGACTAATAAACCCTATAAGAGACCAGCAAACAAAATTAAGAGTGGAAACTAAAATAGTGAATTAAATAATAGAAAACGAAATGATTGGAATTTGTAGAGGTAATGGGCCCTTGGTGTCCATGGTTCTGTGGTCCTAGCTGAGCTGTGATCCATGCTCTATACTAAATGCTAGAGTGACATGAAACGTGCTTGACCGAACAAGATATATTTTTTTTTTCATTAAAGAATGTGACATTTAAACGTGCTGCCATTGGAGTGTGCCAAATGAGGCGGCATTTTGAGCCTTTGCTTGGAATCTCATAACAAAGGACTTTTTTTCTTGGTTGCCTGCTTTGCAACGTAACAATGCTTTTTTTTTTTTAATGCTTATAAATACAAGTTATTGGGATCAGTCTGCGTATAATTTGATTAATTTCATAAATTTTAAGTTAATAAATATAAAAATCTTCAATAATTTTAAAAAAATTCAAACTTATAATTATTAGAAAATAAATATAAAATCTGACATGTTAACTTATCTCTCGAGATTTGAAACAATGCCTTTATTTTTTTACATGGCTCCTGCCTCCTGTTGCTCCAAAGCTCATTGGTAATGTAATGGTGGTTTTTTTGTTTTTCCAGGTATTTAAATCAGTTTTTATGTATCTTAATTAATTTTACAGACTCTAAAATTAACAATCATATCAATCTTTAATATTTATGAGTATAACCATTTAAAAAACAAATCCAACATATGACGACATATGACTTAGTTGAGCAATATACGTAACAGTAGCTTTATCGACGTGGCTTCTGTTGCTCCGAAGCCCATTGTAGCTCAAAACAGAGAAAGGAGGAGGCGGTAGAAAAGTCTTCTACACCTGTCCGTCTTCGCAGCTATATTTGACTCGTGCAGGAATTGTGCCTTTCCAATATCCTCGAGTCATTTTCTCCTAGATGCAAAGAAAACTACACACAGCTAATGCTGAAAAATATTCAATTAAAGAGTATTTTAATAAAATGTTTTACAAATTACAAGTGCTTGACTTGATATATAATGACATTATGATAATGCTTCAAAATATAGATTCAGCTGCGGATTCTCGTGGAGACAGGGGAGGGGAGGGGAGGGCAACAGCCTTTCCTGGCATTTTTTAATTTTAAGTTCCTTTGCTTTTTGAATAATTCAATTTAGTCCCTATGTCTTAGCATTTATTTGCAATTAGATCCCTGATTTCAAATTCTCCTTTTCTCTTCTTTTTCAAAACTAAAAGCCTCTGCCGACATACATATTATTTTCAAGCAACACAATATATATATATTTTTTTTGGTACGGTGTGCTCTCTAGACGATCAAAAATGTACAAAACCTTTCAAATCTTGATTTATTATTATTTTTTATTAGAATCGAATTATCTTTCAAAATTGAGTGCTGACGTAAGCTAAGAAACTATATATTTAACCATGTTCTTCCTTGTTCTAGAACATTGTTCAAAATCCACCACTTAATATATAGTCCTATCGTCCAATGAAATACGTTTCAATTGTAGATATTAATTAGATTTCCACCCACCAACCTGTGGAGAAATTATTAGGTGAATTCAATCTATCACATCATCCTACTATATTTTATAAGATAATGTGTTACACTAGATCTACCTAGTAATGTCATCATTCTACTATATTTATAAGATTCAACCATAGGGTAATCGCAGTTTTAGATTCAAATCACGGATTAGACAGATTATTTTAAATCAATTTAAAATTTATTTTAAAATAAAAATCTTGAAATAATGTTTTCTTGATCTTTTTGGTAGTGTGACGCACATGCACGATAATGTAGTAGTTGAGCTCTGCTGGATTTTTTTTCTTCTATTCTCTCATTTCTCTCTCTTCTCTGTACCAAAATAGAAAAAATATCATTTCATTTGTTTTGTGTATTCAACTAGGTACTTATTTTTTTAATTGTATTTAAAAAAAATTAATTGATTTTTTTCTTCAATTTCGTTCCTCATCATTTAATTTTATTTGATTTTTATATAATTTTGATCCTCGTTTTTTTTATTGCTATTTTTTTATTATCATTTTCCTAATTGAATTTTGTTTTCAGTTTCATCCCCCAACATTTGATTTCAAGTTATTTTTATATCAAATTCAGTCCTTATTCTATTAGTTGTTATTTCTTTTGTTTTGGATATTTTTTATTGCATTCTTTTTTCAATTTCATCCCTCAATTTTTTGTTGATTTTAAATTTTGCTTCATTATTTTTAGGGTCACGGGTTTCGAATATTAACACGGGTTGACTTTAATATTTGCTTAGGTTCTTTTTTAAAATTGATTTTTTTCAATTTCATCCTTCAACATTTGATTTATTGAGAATTGGTCTCCATGCTTTTCTTTTTTTAAATTTCTTTCTATGTAGCTATCTTAATCTCGTGCCTATGGTTGCAAGGATAGCAAGTTAACTCGAGTTGACTCGGATTTTTTTCTATGTTTTTTTTTTTCAGTTTGCTTTTAACGAGATTACCTCGGTATTACGATTAGATCGCAGATTTGACATGTTAACCCATATGGATTCAAATTAGTTTTTTTTAATCTTTTTTACGTTATCAATTTTTTTTCCATTTATTTATTGTCATTATATTTGTATTATTTAAATTTGTTAAACTTTTTAAACTCAGTAAAATCATTAACTCAAGTCTCATATATTTTTTAACTTTGTTTTTTGAAAACACTTGTTTCACCTTAACTTCTTCTTCTTCTTCTTCTTTCTTACATTGAATTTTTTTTTTTTGATCAACCCACGAATTAGATTGGGGTCATGGGCTCGTATCT
>Ga0325411_1004348_pt1 | contig 15904 bp, 9 predicted proteins | sample PopdelMetagenome_13_FD_206181 | JGI IMG/M metagenome (GOLD analysis project Ga0325411, IMG submission 206181) | Populus deltoides microbial communities from Bellville, Georgia, United States - Xylem-PdIQD-R4 | ecosystem: Host-associated > Plants > Phyllosphere > Stem > Wood/Secondary xylem...
CATTGGCTTCTCCATGAACAAGAATAATGTTAGGAGGCATGAGCTCTTTCAAAAATGTACTTGTCTGAGCATAATCTGCATGGGCAGAGAACGAGATGTAATGGACCTGCATGTTGAGTGGTGCAGTTAGTCCATTCATGAGCTGTACCTCCTTCGGTTCATTAATGATTGTCTTAGCTAGGGTCCCTTCAACAACATATCCAGGTAAAACACAAGCATTTTTCTTATCAGAGCACCACATATCAAACAACTGCCTTGACAACCCGCTCTGCAGTCCTCCAGGACTTGCCATAACCACAGATGGCCCTACATCAGTAAAATCTTCAATGCTATTTAATGGTGATATATGCTTGAATTTGAAGGGGTTTGAATTCGCAAACTGATTGCGGATCCTTTCATTCATAGAAAGGATGTATGTCTGGTAAACAGTCATACACTTTTTTGCAAGGGGAGAAGCATAATATATGGGAATGTTATGAAGCTCGGGATGGTTTGCCCAATACTCATCGAGGATCAAAAGAAGTTCTTGAGCTCGGCCAAGAGCAAATGCTGGAATTAGAACACGACCACCTAGAGAGATGGTGGAGTGGATAACATCAGTGAAGCGCTTCTCCCGAAGGTGTCGAGGTTGATGGAGTTGGACACCATAGGTAGATTCAATTATGCATATGTCTGGAGAGAATTGTGGCATCTCAGCAGCACGAAGATGCCGATCTTCTTCACGTGAATAGTCTCCAGTATACAGCACTCGAACACCAGCGATATCTACCATGAACATGGCAGCACCAAGGACATGGCCAGCAGTGTAGCACCAAAATTTAATGCCATTAACATCCACAGTCTGATGGAAGTCAATAACCTGCAATTACAAAAATCATCAATGAAATGAAGGAATCTTAAGTTAAACAGAGGATGACAAAGGAACATTATAAGTAACCCCATAATAAGGAAAATAAGACCTAGCAAACACCAGCAGATCTGCTTACACAGAATGACAAAAGTGCAAACACATGCACCCAACCTTGACAAAAGTGTCAGGTCAGGTATTAGGATCGTGATTTTGCTACAAGGAAGGATGGAAAAAAATCAAAAGAAATCCTCACTTTGAATTGGCCCCATAATAAGGAAAATAAGACCTAGCAAACACCAGCAGATCTGCTTACACAGAATGACAAAAATGCAAACACATGCACCCAACCTTGACAAAAGTGTCAGGTCAGGTATTAGGATCGTGATTTTGCTACAAGGAAGGATGGAAAAAAATCAAAAGAAATCCTCACTTTGAATTGGCTCCATAGGATTGTATTTTCAGAATGCTACCAAAAATTAAATACCTACTTATTTTTCTTATTTCATAATTGCGAAAACACCTTTTAATCAGCCCAAACATTACCTAACATGGATCGGTCACAGACAGATTTATCAACTTAAAATGCCAAGCATAATGCTTACCAAAAAGAGATGCTATATTGAGAAAAAGATAAGCAACTCCCATTTTGGAAGAAGCACCCTTTCTTCAAAGAAACAAGGGAATAAAATATATAGATTCTTCTTCTTCTTCTTCTTCTTCTTCTTCTTCTTCTTTAGAATTACTGTTATCTTATTACTAATCACGTAGATCTTACATGCACAGGACGAGAAAGAGTTAAATGGCACTCGCTATAATATGACCCAAACTGTCATAGTTCAACAAAGATGCATGGCAGTCAACCACAACTACTTGAATATGCTTTTTGATTTTATCAGGCAATAGAGTATTCCAAATGCAACTTAAGTGTGGAATCAACTTAGATTGATCAGTTCTGGAAAACGAAAGGCATAACTTAATTATCAGATGCACATAAATTGGTCCTCAGTTTACATGCGAAACATACAAGCCTCAAATGAGAAGCCAACAACTAACAATGCCAAACTCAAACAGACTGAAAGCTAAGAAATCCATAGAAAGCAAAATTCACAACACCAAATGCAAGATTGAAACACTTTAAATTCCAGAAGACAATAGCAGACCTTTCATCTTGAGCAATTAACTCAACATGGATAGGAGGTGATAAAGAAGAATAACCAATAAGCTGAATTCCTGAGCCCCTGACTTTGGGACCACAACATAATGCCAAGCCAAATATAATAAACAAAAATATTTCCAAGCTATTGCTTAGAAGGAAGGTAAACGAAGGGGATCAAGTTTCTGGAAGAACAAAAAGGATGCGGATAGATGTAAACAAGAGAATGCAAAAATTCATAAACACACACCTCGATTTTATCCATTGAGCGGTTTATGTCTTTCTCATCAAACAACATATCTTCCACTGAAACTTTGCTCACTTTTACATAATCAGTCAAAAGCAACTTGTAGATAGCCTTTGTCGCATGAGTCATGAAAACTCGACCTCTGAATGTGGTCTGATAAAGAGTGAACATGTTAGATTGATCCTAGTGAAAGATACGCACAATGACTTTGTAGAAATCAGTAGAAAAAACAAACCTTCTCAAGAAAATAAGGCAGGGATGCAGCATGATCCAAGTGAAAGCTGCAAGCAGAAAACATCACTCCCAATGAATGATGAGAAAATACCAAAGAGGCCTAAAAATTTGGTTGAAAAAGTAATGATAGATAACAAAAACTAAATTGAACAAATATAGAAAACAAGGTATTGCTTCTATTTGTTTAAAAAAAATCCAAGACGCCCTTATGACTTCATGAATGTATCAGAAAGAATTCTCAATCATTATGAACAATTAGAAAGGAAAAAAAAAACAATAGAAACTAAGTAGAGTTTCCTGACACCTTAAATGAAATTTCAGCAAATGGAGCATATTTATCACCCAACCAATGTGATCAAATGATTTTCAATATTTTCATTTTTTGAATAATTGCATGATATGCAATCACAATAATATTCAATATAATTAATTAGTAGAAATAATCAATATTCTTTTATTGTTTTCCTTTCTTGTTGAACAGTATGATATTTAATCACATTAAAAAAATTATTATAACATAGTATAGATAATCAAGATTTTCCTAAATGATTTCACCTGGAAAATGGATTGCTTTAACTCCCCAATCACAAGCACTCTCAGCACTGTTCTATTGTGGTTCCCATCATAAGCAAATAAACCTCACGAGCACAAACCTATTTCTTAGAAGATCACTAGTCTTCTTGCAACAAGGAACATGAGAATAATTAAAATATAGATATTACAAGTCTATGACACTTCAAATTCCATCAACACTTTAGCAGAAATCTCACTGCATCTCATTACATCTATACTTCTCTAAAGCTGCATAGATCCAGTTAAGAGTAAAAAAGTTCCCAGCGCACATCAAGAATACTACTGATAACTTTTCATAGAGGTAAGAAAGTTCAGCCTGCCCTCTCATTGGCAAAGCATCAAGTTTAAGTTTCACTGTTTCAGTTTATATTATTGTCAAGTGCCACAATATAACAGACTTGCTAACTTCTACTGATGAGGGAACTAAGAATAGAACCTAGCCACTGCCTATCAAATGACCCTAATAATGCAAGTTCAAGCACCTAAGGAACTGCATCATGTGGTTTTTCTCAAAATATTAAAACTCCTTCCCAACTTGTATTGTCACACAATAAAATCTTCCCAAATATTAGACCAAAATACCCTAACACTAACTTTCTCAATAATTGTATATCTGACTTCTGAGCTGAGTGTTCTCTAATTCTGAAACAATTTCATATTCTTCCTCGGACAAGTTGATCTCTTGCAGCTGAAGTTTCATGCAATCTTACTACATCATCATAGGAGATATATCTTTTGACAAGAAAATGAACAAACAAGAAAGCAAGCAAGGTCAAATCAAAGGAGCATTCAGTGAGAGAAAAGGCTCGCATTTAAGAAACTAATAGTGAGAAACAAAATATTGCCTCATGGAATGGAAAATCAATATACACATACACAATAGCCAAGCAAGGAGAATTAGCAAGAGAAGGAGAAGAAATACATACTGTGTAACGAGAAGTACATCAATAGTGGAAGGGTCAATCTCATCGAAGTAAGGTAAAGCAGCCATACCCGAATAAGCCGGATGAATTCCACAATCAAACTAACATTGGCATAATTCGACAAAAAAAACATAAATCAATAAACAAAATACATTCATTGAATTTGATCCAGCATAATCAAGAATTACCAATAGTAATTAGTATAAAATGGCATAATTGAAAAACAACAAAATGCATAGAGGGAAGGAGGGAGGGAAGCAATACCAATACAGTCTTGCCTTTAAATGACATGTAAACACAGGATCGACCCACTTCATTTCCAGCACCTAAAGGGGTTAGAGTTAGCTGATCCCCTCCTTCTCTTGTTACTGGTGCATCCCTTCTTTTTAGTGACTGTGATTGCACTGTTGATGCCATTCTTGTGTTCTTCAGCTGCCCAAAAACCAAACTGTATTTATGTCTCTGTAGAAAAACTCCTATACAGCTAAACCCACTCAGCTTCTGATTTGTAATGATTATATAAAATAAAAGAATACAACTTACAAAAGTTGAGATAAAGCTTAAATGTTTATAGCAATTATGCTTCAAGCTCGAACTTTTAAAATTATAAGGTGGAAATGGGAGTTCCGCTACATCAGAGACATTGTTTCAAGGGGTTTTCTTTGCTTTTACTTGAAGATTTAATTAATGGATCAAATTAAAATACACAAATCATGGTTAGCATGGCATATGTTCCAGTCCTAAGTAGTCACATGACTCAAAACTCGCATTTGTATTCTTCAATCCACTTTTCAAGTAATGCAAGGTGAATTCGACAGCTATGATTCCAAGGCGAACCGAATTTGTGTTGTCTGAATGCTCTCTCAAATGCTCTTCCATTTATATTGGCACTTTGATGGACATGAACAGGACAAATAAATCTCAAGATTGACAAAGCATTTCGCTTTTGCTAATTTGAGATTGTCTATTCAGGTGCTAGATTAGAACCATTGATTTTTCACTGACTCAACAAACAAAACAGAAGATTGTCTTGTTAGGGTTTTGATGACTTGTGTGCTTTCTGAGGTAAGCTGTTTTGCATTTGTCACCAGAGATAAGACACGGGTGACTCAAATAGACAAGATGGCTGACTCAAATAGACAAGATGGCTTCAAAAACCAACTCGGGCCTGGAAAGCAACCCATGCCCGTTCTTTCCAAGTTTCTACCAATTAAATCTACATTAATAGTATATGACCGCACCAACTCCACTTAATATCTGTTCTTCCCATTGATACTTGACCTAATACATTTAACCCACCCTTCTCGTGTACAGTTCCGGTGACCCTTTCTGGTCATGTTGGTGCCAGGCCATATGCAGTCTTGCAAAATCTAATTCACCACATCTCTCAACTAAAGTTAACATAAAACACAGCGTTCTGTTTGGTTACTATATATATATAAAGACAATTATGTACTAATTAGTGATTCAGTTAATACGCCTGTAAATGCTTTGTGCATTATACTTGTTTGTAAGATTCAGAAAAAGAAGAGCAATCCTTAATTTCTCCTAAATAAACAAAGAGAAGGAGCAGCAGCAGGCAAAGAGAGATAATATACGTATACATATACCTATATTAGTATTGTTAGACGACAAGAATGCTCCAAACTCCTACGTTTATGACCTTGGACTCCTCTCCTTTGCGTCTTTCAAACCCATTATAGCTCCACCGTCACGCTGGCGTGCTTGAGCAGCCAAAATCATTTATCTACCCATACCCTCCTCATCCAACAAGACAAAAACATTCCCTCAGTTTTTCAAATTGAGAAATATTGTATTTGAACAAAAAAAACTTAATTTTTCCGTTTCTAACTAAAAATTAAAGTATTACTATCTTTAAAGAAATTAAAGTATCAGTTGCGAAACTTTTTTCGGTTTTGCTTTAACCATCAAAAACACAAGAAAGAAAAAGGTTCCTTTTGAAATACCTAACCTCATTGAGTTAATAACTAAGAACTATTGATTCTTTTTAATTTATGCTAAGCAGACTCTATTTTACATGCACAATCTCAACATGAAAGTTCAAGCCACGCAAAATAAATGATCACAGAGCAAAGGATCGCTATTTACCTGCAAGCAGCGTCGACGACTCGAGTGGGAGTATCGGGCTCGCTGAGTTACGCGTTTTTTTATCACAGAACAAAGGAGGTGGGATGGAAGAACAAACAGGGGGAGAAGGTGAAGAGGAATGGGGAAGAAGGGGAAATAGGGATTGGTACTGTGTCTGAAGCTCAGGAGGCTATTGTTGATGGTGAGCTCAAACACTTTTGTATCTCTACCACAAAACTACGCCGTTTTATTCATTTAAGAAAAAATTAATAAGTTAGGTCTGAAGTTCCGGGATGACCGGCCGGGTCATCCAAGTTTAAAAAGAATAAGATTGCGTTTGTTTTTTTTATTGGTTTTTAGGTTTCTGGTGAATCAAATACAGCGAGATGATTAGTAACACATTAAATTAAGTTTTATGTTGCAAAGCTCATTAAAATTAAATTTAAAATATAGTTTTTATATATTTTATTAATCGAGTTTCATAAAATCCGGTTTTTTTTTTCAAAAATACTTTTAAAAAAATATTAAATTTTTTTATTTTTTTTCTCTACTTTAAATTAATATTTTTTTGTGTTTTCTGATTATTTTGATGCTCTGATATCATAAATAATTTTTAAAAAATAAAAGATATTATTTTAATACATCTCTAAGTAAAAAAACTTTGAAAAGTAACTGCAACCACACTCCCAAACATAACAACCAAACATTTTATATATATTTTTTCCTACACATAAACTTTAATCATAATTTTTACCAAACACATAACTAAATCCAGCCAACCATAGTTAACCATATATTTGAAAAACTTATTTTTTTTCAAATTATAATCACAAAAGTTATCTAAAAAACAAATACATTATAATTATAAATTAGATTTTTTTAATAAAAAAAAACCTAGTCAAAGCTCCAGATAGCCCGAGCCCAAGTAAATCCACTTGGCCATGTAAGGTTTTACAACGATATTATGTCTAAATATGTCTATTTTTTTCATCCAGATTAAATAATTATATTTTTTTTTTATTATGAATATTCTCTTGACCTATACAATAATATAATTTTGATTTAAAAAAAACAAAAAAAATTCTTTAAGATTTTAATGGTTGTGTAATTTTAATTTTTCTTTGGTTTTTTTTTATCAAATTTGAACAAAATTTGTATCATATCCTTATATTATAGAAACCAAGGAAGTTTTTAGAATGAAAAATATAATGCTTTTAATTTAAATGGAAAAACTTGAACGGTATTGAAGAACAATTAAAAACATAGGGATATATTAGAAACTATTCCATTTATATAACTACAGATGGAGACATGTACTGATTTTTATAAACTCGCCTATTTATTTAGTTTTGTTGATTATATTTTTTTTGTTTTTTTTTTAATTTTCTGATAGGAAATAACAATTTTAAATATTAGCAAAATAATGGTAATTTCAAACACATGAGTTGAGTAGTTATCTGAGATAACTCATTTAGAAACTGTTTGGGAATTTTCTAAAAGAAATCAAATTTTTTTTGTTAAAATCTGATTATTAATTTTTTTGTATATTTTAGATCCTTTTGATGCGTTGATTTCAAAAATAATTTTTAAAAAATAAAAAAAATATTATTTTGATGCATTTTAACATGTAAAACACTTTAAAAAGCAACCACAATCACATTCTCAAACAAGACTATTAGTTATTTTATAATATAAATTCATGAAACCACTTGATTGATTAAAAGTACTTAAAATAAAATAAAATTAGTACAAGTATTTAAATAAAAAAATCATAAAATACAAGTACTTTATATATTATTATCCCCTAAAAATAAAATAAAAAATCAACGCAGGCTCACGTGACATGGAGTTAATTGTCAAGTTAGCATTCCAACAACAAAGCTAACAAAGCTACTTGATTGATTAAATTTTAAATGTACAGGTGCTTAAATTAAAAAAAAAAAAAAACAATGAAGTTGATACTCAAATAGAAAAAACCACAAAATACAAGTTTTTCGTAATACCATTATCTATATCTAAAAAATCATTTTCACGCAAATATACGGAATGCTATTTCTGTTGTGTTGTTCTATGACTATTTTATTATATTGTATTGTATATATCATGAGATTCAACTATGAATTGTTGTGTTTGTTGTTGTATAAATCTAAAAATCCACAATTAAATTGACTATTTAATTAAATTTATTTTTATAATTTAACTCGACATGATGATAACATGTAATAAAAAATCAAAACTATAGAAACAGAACATTTACCTAATATTTATGAAGAAATGTGAAATTTAATTAAAAAAATCAAAATATAAGATATAAAATATAAATCTTGTTTGGCTTAAATTGAAAATATTAAAATAAATTATAATAAAATATTATATGAATCAAATAAGATCCTTATTGAAGAATTTGAAACTATTCATTTTAGTGTTTTCCAATTATTTAAATAAGATAATTTAAAAACATGTGTTCTTATATATTTATATATAAAAACACACATATAAAGAATTTCATTTGTAGTTAGTAAACATGTTCTTTGTTTTTTTTTTATTTTTGTTTTAAAAAACTGAATTTTTTTCACAAGTAAACCCAATCTAAGATTTTTGAGTCATTCTTATTGTTGTGGCATGGATGACATTGTGTGACAAGTTTTCTTCCTTTATTTTAAAGGAGTTATCATCTAATATCACAGCCATAAAAATATCTAATGATATGTAAAAGTCTGTGTAAGCGAACTAGTTGTACAATAGAAAGACACATCACTATCAATATGCCTTTCTCATAGTAAACTACATTGTTGATTGATTATTTTTCTAGTTTATATTTTTATTTATTGGTCATATCCAAGATTCAAGGCAGATCTTCCATCGCAAGGAAGTCTTTGTATTATCAGGCTAAATTCTAGTCGTTCTAGAATCCAAGTTTTAACATCAAATTTATTTTCTATTATGTATTTTTTTAATAGATGATGATATACTTTACAATGTAATTTCAAATAATAAAATCTACAGCTAATTTCTAATTTTTATTGTAATTAATTTATTTAATTTAATACTAAGAGTATGCATTATATTGTAAAATCCATACCACGAATATTAAACAAATTATTTTTTATGATATTTCTGAAATTTTAGTCAAATCCTAATGGATAATCATAAACTAATTATGATATCTATTTTTTTTATTTTTTAAAACATGATAAAAATGTAATTTTTTAATAAAATTTGCATGGAAAAATTTTTGAATTTGGCTGTATGCACTAAAATAAAAATATTTTTTTTTATTTTTAAAATGAGGAACTTGTTTTGATTCTTTTTTGAATTTTTTGAAATTTTAAAGAAAAACATGTATTTTTAATAACAAGTTCGTATCTTATAATGTAAGTTTACAACTAGATATTAAGTGAAATTATTGAAAAAAACACATGATGGACCCATATTTCTTTTTAAAATGATCCCTGAATTTTTTTAGAATTTTTTTAAAAATTTAAAGCGTATTCGACAAAAAAAAAAAACAGTAAAATAAAACTATCAAAAATCTGTTAGGACACGTTTGTTAAACAAGCTCTAGAAACTCAAAAATACCATTTTATCTTTGTAAATCATACACAACAAAACGCTGCCTTAAGAAATAAAAGGGCTCAGCCCAAACGCGACCCAAAATTGATGGCAGCCTCTTGCAAAAAAAAGCATGGGCCATCTATCTTTAAAATAAAACTTAACCCAGGAAAAGAAAAAGACCCATGCCAAGCCTTGACCCACAAACAACAATTAATACTCTCTTTTGGCTTTTGAAAGATCAAAGCAGTAGATATAATGAACTTGCAGTGACTTGTGCCCAGAATCCATGCATAGAGAAAAAAAAAGAGAAAAGAACAACAACCATAGCTGACTTAGAAATCTTACACCCAAATCCAACACTGCCTAAAAATCAAAACAAAGCAAGCTTTCTTTCCTTTTTTTTTTTATTCAATCAAAAAACAAATGGGGAAAGATTTTTCTTCTTCTTTTCTTTAGCACACCAAAAACATAGCAGATACACAGAAAATCATGTAAAAACGGAACCCATAAGTTTTCTAAAAATTTTCCTCACAAAAGTTGAAGTGATGATACCTGCCACTGTGATATTGTGCTCTCCCGCCTCATGATGCTGGTGCAGAGGAGGAGGACACCAACTGTTGTTGCTGGACCACTGCTACTGGAAGAAAATAGACTGCTGTTGATGGATATGTCACCGTTGACAGGTTGTGCTCACGGTGCTGGTGCAGAGGCGAGGAAGTGCAGCTGCCGCTGGACGGCTGCTCGAGCACGGTGCTGAGCTGAAGACTTGCTGCTCACAGTGCTAATGCAGAGCTCATTCCACAAGATGCCACTGCTGGAAGCGTACCTGGAGGCTCACGGCTGCATTGATGAGGAGGCATCTGCTGAGGATGACGTTAAAGGCTATTGGAAAATCCTCCAAGAATGCTCTCGGTTGAAAATGTTGAAATATTATGATTCTTTTCTCCTTTATAGGATTCTTTATGATTCTTTTCTGTTATGCAGATTTCATTTTCTGCTGGATTCTTTCCTCCAGTGATGCTCCTTGTCTTACCTTTTTTAATATTACTCTGTATGGTAGGATAGATTGATTATAGGAACAATACTATTTCTTTTCTAATTATAAGAGTAATACTATAGGCATAATAACTTGATTGTAGGATCCAAGTACTATATATATGTGCATGTATTCTTCATTCAAAAAAGTAAGAGAGAATAAAATACTCTTCTTGATATTTGATTGAAACAAAAAATAGAAAACTGAAGGTTGTTGGTGCTAGCTGTTAGTATGGTGGCTGAGAGGTTGAAGGGCCGCTGCTGCTCTTCAAAACCGGTAAGAAAAACTTCCTTGCTTTGAGAAATAGAGAGCTGTTGAGGGTGAGCCACGAGTGAGGTTGCTGGAGATGAAGAAGCTGCGGCGGGGGGAGAAAACAGTGGCAGTGATGGCTTTTGTGGTGGTCTTTAGTGTCTGTTTTCGGCTGGAATGAAAAGTGGGGGTAGTGTAAGGTGTTATAGAGGTGGTATATGGCTGGAAAGCGGTGTTTCGGGTTGAATTTTGTGGTTGGTTAAGCTGGTGCAGCGTTTTTTTTCTTTCCTTAGTTTCTTTCCTCCCTCCCTCTTTTCTCCTCTCTGTTTTCCGCTCTCCTTTTGGCTTGAACGGTTCACTCCTATTTGTAGGAGGTGGGGAAGATGCATGTTTTTTTCTTCCTCTCCTTGTTTGAGGGGGAAATGAGACATTAAATTACTCTGAGCTTTTGAGCAGTTTTTTTCAGGACCAAAGAAAAAAAAATATTAAGTATGTGTTTGGTATTGCGGTAGTTGTTGTGGTTGTGGTTTAAAAATGTTGTTTTATAAAAAGTACTTTTAGTTGAAGTTAGTTTGAAAAAATAGGTGTTTAGTTAAAACTGTGGTTAGAATTGAAGTTGAACAAAAAGTAGTTTAATGTGTTTGGTTAAGAATACTTTTGAAATTGAGGTTATAAAATAATTTAAAAAATTATATATTAACATTGATGATTTTTAATTTAAATGTTATAGATTTAACTATTGCTATTACATCATAAAATAAAAAATATTTTATATAAAATATTTTTTATTGTTCCATTATAATATCTACAATTCCATCACGTATGAAATACATCCAACAAAGACTACAGTTTTTTTGGTTTCTTAAGCACGCAACAACATCAGATAAAATATAATCAGGAACAAAATTGAAGTTGCGATTAAATTCTGCAAATTCTAGGTCATCAAGCGATCTTTGTTTAATTTATATAGTTTCATTGAATAATATTAAACATTAGTTTTTTGAATAAAATACAATTAAAAAAATAAAAAAATAATTTTTGTTTTTTTATTTTACTAGATCAAACTTGTTTAAATACATTTTAAATTTTGGACCGGAACGGTTCGGCGGAATAGTGCAGCACGCGAACAGTGCAGCATGCTGCATTGTTCACTCGAACAGTGCAGCATGCTAATTAATCAGCAGGATGTGCACATGCAACAGAAAGGCAGGAACGCGACGAGAGAAGCAGATAATTTTTGCTTCAACAAAACAACATTTTCGATGCAGTTAATGGTAGGGTCCACGTACAAAAATCACGATTGATTTCATAACCAAACACTAAATTTTTTCAGGACTAAAGAAAAATATTCATTTTAGTGCTTTTCCAATATTCTAAATAAGAGAATTAAAAAAACATGTGTTCTTTTTTATATATAAAAAAGAATTAATTTTTAGTTAGTAAACACATATTAGTTTGCTTTTTTGTTTTTAAAATTTTTTATTTTAGAAAACTGAATTTGTTTTCACAAGTAGACCTAATCTAAGATTTTTGAGTCATTGTTATATATGGAGAATTCTTAAGCACAAACTTCTTACAACAAGTGAAATATTGCAAAAACCTAGAGTGGATTAGAGATTTTTAACATAATTATCAATCCTGTACATACTCGATAACTCAAAATTATTATTTTCATGTTGTTTAATTTTTTTTATTGAATTTAATTTTGTTGAATTTGGATTTATGTAAATCCACTTTATCACGGCTAAACTAATATCAAAACAAGTATAAATTAAAATAATATTAATTTGCTATGGCAAACCAAGCTTAATAAATATGATTTCAGAGGAATGTTTTTGATTAGACGGTGCTTGAAAGAGTAGTTGTGATTGTTTTTTAAAGTATTTTTTATTTAGAAAACCATTAAAATAATATAGTTTTTTATTTTTATATATGAAAAGTATTTTGAAAAACATCCACAACCGACTCTCAATTTCCATACCAAATTAATACACCAAATAAGTACACATCAACGTCAACTTTGTACTAAATATTTTTTTGAAGTTATTTTTTATTTAAAAATATATTAAAATAATGTATTTTTTAAAAAAAATGATAAAAAAACAAAAAATAAATTAATTTAAAACTAAAAAAATAAAAAAATTTCAGAAATAGAATCCAATCACAATTCCACACGAGACAATTAAATTGCTATTTTTTTTTTTTATTAACGTGGTGTTTAGATTAAAAAATCTTAAGGAATCAATTAAAGCTTGTCTTGGGGAAGTATGGTTCAAATTTGTGTTCTATACAGTAATCACAATATGAACACTGGAGATTGTAATTTGATCACGTGCATGAAGCACAAAATATTAAGGATATATATAAACCTAACCTCTTCCTGGAGAGGGAACGACAACAACATGCATTTCTGTGTTGTTTGGTGGAAGATGTAGGCGAAGGGGATAGATCTGCCCATTCAATGGATTCCTGGAGCAAACTTGGATATCAACGAGCCCTGTCTCTTCTTCCAACTTATTCTTCAATTCCTCCACCATGCTTCCCTTAAATGTGAAGGAAAGTTCTTCATTTTCGTCAACATCACCTTCTACATTAATGGCCACACGGTAATGTATGGCCCTGCCGTCATTTTTCACCGATGAACCTTCGAAAGAATCATCGGACTGCATGCACAAAAATCTGGGGGACGTCGTTGGTGAGCTAGCCTCGGAATTCGGTGCCGTTTCACTTTGTTCACCAGGTGGTTGTTGTTGTTGCTGTACTGGCGGAGTTGCAGGATCTGGGACTCTTATCTGCACAACATCCACATCCCATAGAATCCAATCCTGCGTCGAAGTTCTATGAGGAATGTCATGTGTTATATGATTTCTCCAAGGTGGCACGCCTCCATTTGCGCGTAAATATTGCCCGTAACGCGTCCTGAGCCTAACCTGGACGCCTTCCCTGATGGGCTCCCATTCCACAGAAGAATCCAATCGTTCAGGCAAAGTTTGCAGCACTTTCTTGCCTGTCATTCCTAGAAAGAACGGCAAGTTACTGGCTGTCAAGTATCTGCCAAAACAACTTTTCAAACGTATAACTTTGCTATGGCCGACAATCTCCACAGTCCATTTCGCATTCTTCACTGTCCCATTGCGCTCTTGGCTAACGGTTTCTTCATCATCATCTGCTGTAAGATACTTGTCATGGTGACTCCGAAGACGAACAGAGGTTGCTTTTTCAAAAATATCCATAGCACTCTGGATCAATATAACATGCACATCACCACATTATATAGTGGAATCAAATTAACAGACCAATCAGATGTCTAAATTAAATGCATGCATTTGACAAGGAATTTAACACACATATATATACAGAGAAAAGAAAGAAAACAATCAATTAACATCGCATGCATCTCTCTCTAATTTCATATATACATGCCTGACCCAAAGCAGCTAATGGTTTTAAATCCATGTCTCAACTCTTAACGGTTTCTGGGAGGATTGCGAGGTGCTGGGAAAGCTTAATTTAGTAATCAGTGAAGCAAGAAACCAGGAGATTTACTAAATATATTAATTAGGAAGCTAATATTGGAGTACGTAGCTTAAAGAAGAATGAAAGAAAATTTCTAGTTATGTGTTGTTATCTTTTAGAAAATAGAGATAAACACTCAATAAATATATTCTAGGAAATTCTTCATACAATGGAAGTGATATATAATTAAACTTGTTTTCAAGGGATCAAATTAATGTAATTTAGAAACTTTATCAATATTTTCTGAAAAGACAAGCGGTTGCCTGCAGGCGCAAGTCCCCATCTAGGACGGGCCCGAAGCCGAAGAGTTAAAAGAAGCCACGCATGTATGAAGTTTACCATTAGCACATCTAGATAGATGGTTACGTGAATCAGTTGGGTGGGTCAAGACATTGACTTTTGAGCTTTAATTGATGATGATGTCTTAACACAATCATGTTTTGTTATTTTTTCCTAAATATCCAAGAACTAAGCCTGAGAGAAACAAATATTCAATTTTAAAGATCAAATAACTAGATTGTATAATTTCAAACACACATTAGTGTAGATATAGTGCATAGATAAATAAATAAATTAAAAGGTGAATAGTTAAAATCCATACCTCTCTTGCAATAGAAAGTCTGCTGCTAGAAAAACTAACGACCAACTGGGAGCCTATATCGGAAAGCGGTGAAGCACCGGAGAGCTGCGAAGCAGGCGATTTAGTTTCGAGAATGTCCATCACATCCACTTCCCAAAGTACCCAATCGTGTGTTACAGTCCTACGTGGGGTGTCGTGTGTGACCGAGTTTCTCCATGGTGGCATGCGTCCGTTAGCAAGCAAGAACTTGCCTCTACTTGTCTTTAACTTGACAAGAAACCCTTCAGTTCTTGGTTCCCAATCAGTCGCAGTATCCTTTACAGATACTGGCATGTCTTGTACCACTTTCTTCCCTGCCATGCCTAGCAAGAATGGCTCCTCCGAGGCTGTAAGATACTTTCCACGACAACTTTTTAGTCGGATATGATGGTTATTGCCTTGAATCAACTCTACTGTCCAACGGGCTCTTCGTGATGATCCGTCGCGGCTCTGCCGAACAGTTTCTCCATCCTCATCTGCAACAAGGTACTTGTCGTGGTGACTCTTGAGTCTCACTGCTTTGGCTTGGTTGAAGAATTCCATAACGTACTCTATGATCAAGATGAGAAATTAATGAGGAATTAAAGCGAAATGGGTGCCTCCTCTTTTCTGTACAAGTATCAAGGGCAGGGGTGATCAGAGGAGGTTTTTTAAATACATATAGTACTACAAATTAAATAACTTGAGTGCCGTCGAAAATGGAAGAACAAAAAGTTTGACAAAAAGTTTGACTTTTACAGTTTTTGCTGACCAAGATCGTATCATAGGAGTCTGACACCATGAATGAATGAAGGGCGAACTCGCGTCGTTAATAGGACAAACGACTAGGATTTGTATTCAAGGAATTATTGAGTTAGTTAT
>Ga0325411_1004349_pt1 | contig 15904 bp, 7 predicted proteins | sample PopdelMetagenome_13_FD_206181 | JGI IMG/M metagenome (GOLD analysis project Ga0325411, IMG submission 206181) | Populus deltoides microbial communities from Bellville, Georgia, United States - Xylem-PdIQD-R4 | ecosystem: Host-associated > Plants > Phyllosphere > Stem > Wood/Secondary xylem...
TATTGTATAAATATATATATATATATATATATATATATATATATATGTGTGTGTGTGTGTGTGTGTGTGTGTGTGTCTCGTGTACTGCAAAGCCCTGGTAGTATTTCGATCAATGCCTCAAATGGAATACAAAAAAAAAAAAACTAATAAGATTGCTTTCAGTTCTATCTTGGACGAATCAACTCCTGGGATTTATCTGTTCTTATACACAATGCATCGGCTTGTAATTTGGATTGGAATCCTTGATAACATAAAACATGCAAGGTGAATCTAAACAGTTGATTCGTCCATAGATAGGACAAGTCTACTCTGTCATGGATATATTAGAAAAACTAGAAGAAAATAAAAAAAAAAGCCTGAGAATTACCCGTACATTTACTATATAACTTTTCCACGTGTCCCCTGGATCATGGCCATTGCTTCTAGTGGAGCGAATAGGTATGATCTTACATTTTTTTTATTATGTTATAATGAAATTACCAGTAAGTAAATTGAAATTTATACGTTGTCAATGACAAAAAAAAAAAAAGCTGAAACCAACTCGAGGGGGGATGTGGTGCCCAGGAACATTCTATTGTTTTGTTTTGGTGTGTAGGTGTGTCCAATCTATTTGGTATTGCGATAGCTGTTATGATTGTAATTTGAAAAAAGTTGTTTTATAAAAAATACTTTTAGTTGAGATTGGTTTGAAAAAATAGATGTTTGGTTAAAATTATGTTTGAAATTGAGGTTGAAGAAAAAGTAGTTTAATGTATTTGGTTAAAAATGCTTTTGAAATTGAGGTTATAAAATAATTTAAAAATATATATTAATATTAATGGTTTTAAATTTAAATATTGTAGAATTAATTACTCCTATTACATCATAAAATAAAAAATACTTTATAAAAAATACTTTTTATTATTCCATTAAACTATTTATAATTTCATTACATACAAAATTCATCTGATAAAAACTACAGTTTTCATAATTTTTTGAGTGTAGATAAAATATTATCAGGTATAAAATTGATATTACAGTGCGAATGAATTTAATTTACTTTATACTAGTGTTTTTTAAAAAAAATATTAAAAAAATTAACACACTGAAAAAAAAAAAACTTCACGTGAACAGTGCAATTCTTGCACTATTCACATACTCTACTGTTTAGTGAACAATGGAGTATGCCTCCTCTGCTCACTGAACAGTGGACACATGCCTCCGATGTTCAGTGAACAGTGGAGGTGGCATGATACATTATTCAGTGAACAGTGTATCATGGTTGAATTTTCCAAAAGCAGTATTTTTATACTTTTCATCTTCTTGCGTTCCACACGCGATTTGGTTGTGGGACTATGCACAGTAAGCAGCTCTCTTTTGTTAACCAAACGTTTGCTTCCTGTGTTTTTGAAAGAACGCAACTTCTAACACGTAGCCAAACGGGCTCGTAGTGGCTGCTTATAAATCACTGTTTGGCAATACAACTGCGGCAGCGGTTGAAAGTAAACACTGATTTAAAGTAACATACTTTTTTTTCATGTGAATCCCACTCGAAAACTGAGGTCGAACCCCAGTTTGTGAAAAGTAATTTACAATTGCTTCGTGCCCGTGTTCTCCTCTCTCTCATCGACTGCGTATAATCTCTGCGTCCATACAGTGGAGAGTGAATTAATTCACTCTCCGTTGTGTGGATACAGTGGAGAACGTATTCGCTGTTCCGACCGGACCGAATCTGATCCAAACTTAAATACATTGGACCGCGTCGGACCCAGTAAAAAAATTAATTTTTTAAATTGTGTTTTACTTGAAAAACTAATGTTTAATATTATTCAATGACACTGTATAAATTAGAAGGAGATCGCATGATAACGTAGCATTTGCAGAATTTGATTGCAATACCAATTTTGTTCATGATGATATTTTACCTGATTTTGTTGTATGCTCAAAAAAACCATGAAACCTGTAGTTTTTATCGGATAAATTTCGTACGTGATGCAATTGTAGATAGGTTAATGGAATAATAAAAAATATTTGATATAAAAGTATTATTTATTTAATGATGTAATAATAGTAGTTAAATTTACAATATTCAAATTAAAAACCATCAATATTAATATATATATATATATATAGTTATTTTATAACCTCAATTTAAAAATTATTTTTTACCAAAAATATTAAACTATTTTTTATTCAATCTCAATTTCAACCACAGTTTTAACCAAACGTATATAAATACAAAACTAACATCAACTAAAAGTACTTTTTATAAAAACAACTTTTTTAAACCACAACTATAAAAGCTACCGCAATACCAAACACAAAGGTAGAAAGTATATTTTAAAGTAATTTTTATTTAAAAATATATTAAAATAATTTTTTAATTTTTTAAAATTTATTTATGATATCATTATTGATTTAAAAAAATAATTAAAAAAATAAAAATTATTTACAAGCATGGTTTGACAGCACTACCACCATTACGGGTTCAACTTGGATTTTTTTTATAGCCTTGTTCGGCTCATTTTTTGAATAAGGATTTGACTAAAGATGTCTTTGAGAATGTAGTTTAAATCTTGTTTTTTTAAATTTTATTTTATTTTGTTTAAAATAATTTTTTTATAATTTTATATTTTTTAATGTATTAATATTAAAAATAATTTTAAAAAATAAAAAAAATATATATTTTTAAATAAAAAAATATTTTAAACCACCACTGCTCCACCATTTCAAACACAAACCTTAAGGCTGCTTTAATTTTGCTGCCCTTTACGACCGACAACAAATGTGTTTGGTCGTTGCCAAAGACAGATTGAGGACTTCCCCCGCTAAAACCTGAAGGCCCACCCACCACCATTGAGGAGGAATTGACAACGTTTCTTTCCGGTAGGACCTACTAGGCCACATGTATCCCATCTAATGTAAAAAATATAAAAGTAATTGAGCACTCTGTAAACCTTTGTTTGCTGGAAAGCAATGAACGGACCTCTGGTTTGGTGCTTCGCTGTAGCTGAAAAGGCAAGGGCACGAGCACCTCTCCTATTATATGCTTGCAGGGGACACATGGAGAAGTTCTCATTATGCCCATTTATATAACGTTCAAATGTTTTTCCATATAGGCTCCCCGTTGCAACCAATTTAAATCTTTTTTTTAATTTAAGTGTTTAGCTAGCTTATGTTTACTTGATTAATTTAGCTACATCTTTCCGGATTAATTTAAATTTTATTTATTAAATTGTGTTGTTGTTATCAATTTAAATATCACATATTAAATCCCTATGTTACGGTCAATTTAATACTTCATATTATATTCATGTTTTTGTTATTGAAAAAAGGAAAATGTAAAGTGCAGGTAGTTTGGTAATCCACTCACGTTTTGCTTTCTGTTTAGATTATATAAGAGGGTGTTTGATAGTGTAATAATTGTTATTTTTAAAAATAATTTTTATTTGAAAAAATATTAAAAAAATATTTTTTTATTTTTTAAAATTTATTTTTAACATCAACCCATTAAAATAATTCAAAAACACTAAAAAAAAAAATATATATATATATAAATCAAATTTTAAAGAAAAGCATGTCCCAAACGGTGCCTAAACAAAAGGTCACCATCTTTAACCAGTCGAGCCGCCTGGCCACATGCAGTGCATCGACCAGGCCCCAGAGGTTTGCAGTTCCCCATGTTTAATGAATTCAACTAGAGATTCAAGCCGGCAACGTGGAATAATTATTTTCAACACAATTGGCCTGTCTCTGTGCGAATATTATTGGATAAGTCCGTGCACTTCATGCATTTAGAGATAAGCATGCTTCTTATAGATGGTTTTTTTTTTTTTTTATTATTCATCAATAAATATTTGCATTTTATATATTTCGTGGATTTTTCTTCTATTAATCGCGGCGGCAATTATTGGCTTCCTTTATGTCACGTTTTTTTTTTACTCTTGATGTTAAAATAAAAAAATTAAAAATTATTAAAAAAACCATTTTACATCACACGGTAATTAAATCCAAAATATCCACCTGGGGAATACTCACTGTTTTGATGACATTGTTTACGGTGATTTAAAAAATGGAAATCATCTAGTATTTGTTTTTGCAGTCAAACTTTATTTTTTAAATTATTTTTTTTTGAATTTTTTTATTATGCTGATGTAGAAATAAATTAAAAAAATATTTTAATAAATTTCTAAAAAAATACTCCTACAAAAACTATGAAGAAATTGAAATGGGCTCTCTTTTATTCTGGAAGCCAGAGAGTAGAATTCAGAAACCTTATAAAAAAGTATCTCCCACGACTCCTAACACACCCACCTTTCATACTCGACTCTGTTATCTTCTTCAACAAGTGGCTTTCGCTCTAGTAACCTTCAGCTGGGTGTGTTGTTACTAGCTAGTGTCTACCGTGTTAACACCTCCATAAATGGCTGCTTTAAGGAGCTTATTGAAGAAAAACTCATCATCAATCCCAACATGTAACGAGCTGGTGATGATTAGAAGATTGTTCTCTTCGGAAGCTGCTGCTGCTGCTTCCCCTTCTTTTGCTCAAAGACTCAGAGATTTGCCTAAAGATCTTCCTGGCACTAAAATCAAGACACAAGTTTCCCAAGTATGTCCATCTCCCTCCATATCTTTGATCATTAATTTTAACCAAAAAAAATTTCTTTGCTTAATTCCTGGCGCATTAATGACGATAGTTTTCTGCTTTGCTATTTACCATTTTCTTCAAGTACAGCGGTACTCTTTTCCTGGGGTTTTTATTTATGATTTCAATGTTTTTCTCCTCAATCCGGCTATATATATATATATATATATATATATTATTTGATATATAATTCGGTCCAATAAGAATCCTCATATAAAAATGAATAGAAACATCTTTCTGTGCCCACTGGATTGTTCACTGCGCTGTCCCTTTTTTCTTCTTTCCGACAGTTATGTCGAGCCACGAACTAACTGCACCGTTGCCTATTCAGCTCTGAAACGACAAGTCGTCTTCATGTTTGCGAAGACTAGTCGTCGACATAGGTTTAAGCTAGTTCAACCAAGTTGTTCATAAGAAAAGGAGAGTGGATTTTCAGTGTCGTGGATTTTCTAATCTTGGACCAAATTTTGTGTCCAAACTAACTCACTCCTTTTTTATAATTCAAAATATTCAGCTCATTGGGAAAACTCCAATTGTGTATCTGAGCAAAGTGACTGAAGGATGTGGAGCTTATATAGCCGCCAAGCAAGAGATGTTTCAGCCCACTTCTAGCATCAAAGACAGGTTTCACAGAACTCAAAACTATTTTCCTATGTTATCATAAACCTTAAGGTCAAATAAAAACCATAATGTTTATGCTACAGACCGGCACTGGCAATGATAGAAGATGCAGAGAAGAAGAACTTGATTGCTCCTGGGAAGGTTTGCTCATAGTCATAGCTCTAAAACTTTTAGATATTATAGTTTCAATCAGATGCTTGAATTTCTCTAACTTGTTTATTCATGTTATACTACTAGACGACTTTGATAGAGCCCACATCTGGTAATATGGGGATCAGCATGGCATTTATGGCAGCCATGAAAGGGTACAAGATGATTCTAACCATGCCTTCTTATACTAGTTTGGAGAGAAGGGTGACCATGAGAGCTTTTGGAGCTGAGTTAATTCTGACTGACCCCGCTAAGGGAATGGGAGGAACAGTTAAGAAGGCTTATGAACTTTTGGAATCCACTCCAGGTGCTTTCATGCTTCAACAGTTCTCAAATCCTGCCAATACCCAGGTACTTGATCTCACAATAGCAGTGACATTGCATAGCTTAAAGGGCTTATCGAGAGCAATGTGCTCGAGTTATTATTATTTTGATGATTTGGGATTTTAACTCTCTTACTTTGTAACTATTGGATTGATTTCTGAATCCAAATGGAAAAACAGATCCATTTCGAAACTACAGGCCCGGAAATATGGGAGGATTCACTTGGAAAAGTTGACATCTTTGTAATGGGAATAGGCAGTGGAGGGACTGTCTCTGGCGTCGGGAAGTATCTCAAATCCCAAAATCCTAACGTTAAGGTATCTAATTTTAAATTCTTTCTGGTGCTTTCACAGCATCACTGCCATGTGCTGTCATAAATGTTACTGCTTTATTTCTCCCATAATGTCTTGTCTTCATTTTTATATGATTGTAGATTTATGGAGTAGAGCCTGCGGAGAGTAATGTACTTAATGGTGGTAAACCAGGTAAGAGTCTCGCTCTGCTCTAGTTCTTTTCGTTTTTACTTTTCTCCTCTTGTTATTAGGAAGAAAGGAATTATAAAGAGTAAAGCTAGAATCTTCTCTGCTTCTTAGAAGTAGAATGTTGTTTCCAATATTTTTAAGCTTAAGGTATAATAACCTATAGAGGTGGAATGGAGGAATATAACATGATGGAGGTTATGATTTTGGTCTTTGTAATTTTGAAAATTTATGTCAAGTCTGTGCTAAATTCCATACTTATAAGACCCATCCCAGCCCAAGACGGGTCATTGGGGTTTGACCGGGTCAACCTCCTAGGCGGCTCAAAAGCAAACCCGGCTCGGGCAAGGCTCCGGGTTTGCAGGTCATCAGGTTGACCTGCAAGGCTGGGATGAGTTTGATTACTATGCTAAATCCCTTGCTATGGACAGAGAAGTTGAATCTCTATTATTATGTCAATTGAAATAGGTCCTCATGACATTACCGGCAATGGGGTTGGATTCAAACCAGATATACTCGACATGGATGTAATGGAAAAGGTCCTTGAGGTAAGTACTGCTGAATTGAAGGAAAGGGTAGAGAATAAATGTAACTAAAAGATGAGGCATTTTCAATGTCAGATTTTGAAATGCCAAACTGACAGTGAAAAAATTAAATGGCAGGTTAGTAGCGAAGATGCTGTGAATATGGCTAGGAGGTTGGCACTGGAAGAAGGTCTTATGGTATTTACTCTTAACAAAGCCTGTTATCATTGACATTTTGGTTGATTTTCTATCTTTGACAGCCTCTTGCACACATATGCTAATGCAAAGCGCAATGCTTTAATTTTTGTGTATGAATCGGTTTTCTTTGAGCTCTGGCTGCAATTTTTGGGTTCTTGGATTTGTAGTTTTCAAGACTTGCATCTGCTTTCAAGAAATGAGCAGTGGCAGAGTACTGTTTGTTGTTTAAATTTTATTCAATTATTTTTGGTTTGTGAAGGTGGGAATATCATCCGGAGCCAACACAGTTGCCGCACTTAGACTTGCGACAATGCCAGAGAATAAAGGGAAACTTATAGTGGTAAGAACAGCTTATATTCCAATTCTCAAAAACACAGAATTTAAATTTTCTACTGACAATTTACACTGTTTGCGGGATGGGGGTTCGCTGTTAATAATGACTTTTCTATTCCTGAAGTTGTCATATTTGATTGTTAAGAAGGCTTAAGGTTTCATCAATTTAAGCAAATTTCCTCATCATTGAATCGGGAATTCTTTTTTTACCCAAGTAAATTAATTTAAGTATGAATGCTCCGTAAGAGTTGTTGCTGGTTGACTTTCAGACTATTCATGCAAGTTTTGGGGAGCGATACCTGTCATCTGTTCTCTTTCAAGATCTGAGGAAAGAAGCCGAGAACATGCAGCCAGTTCCTGTGGACTAATTCATTCAAACATCTTACTCGATGAATGTCAAAGGCCTCTTGCGCAACCATGTCTCTCAATGTGGTTGTTGAACGATGAGCAGCAAAATATGTACTCTGTGTCCATGCAGGCGGCTTATCTCCGTAACATTTGTGGTGATAGAGCTTGCTTGTCTCTTAATGTTTGGCTTTAGTTTCCAATTTCACTTGAAAAGTATCCTCTGTATCACAGAATTTAGTTGAGCAATGGAAATAATTTTTCCTTGATGCCCGCTTGAACTTCTTGCAGTTGATTTTAACCAGCGTCATGGAATTAATATTTGCTGATCAATGAATTTTCCAGTGAAAAACCATAATTTTTTTCTATGGTTCTCTAAGATTTTAATACTTTCATGGCTAGGAAGAAGCATCGCTACCTCTAAACTGCCGAAGACCGTAGAGAAGGAATGGGACAGGAATTTAGAATTTCCACGCTAATTTCTGCGTTATGGACGCAACATTTTCAAAATCTTGCCTGCCGCAACCTTTCCCCACATTGATATTAATTGACCCCCCTCTTAAAACCGACCTTGGCTCAGGTGGTAGAGAGGAAAACTGCAGTGGAACCTTAAATCAGTTGGCAGAGTGGAGGCGAGCATAATTATTTAAACTGGTCTGGTCTGTCAGATAAGAATTGTGGTAAGGATCGAGACTCCTGGATAAATCCTGGTGAGACCAGCTAGTTCAACTCTAAAGATTTTTTATATAATTTTTTGTTTCAAAACGACGTTGTTTTTTAAAATAATAAAACTAGGTGTTTTCTTATATACTTGAAATATATTAAGAATTGATTGCTATTACCTGACCTGTCATATATTATTGTTGATAAATTCTACTGCTTTTATGCATATGACGCATGTACTCGGTATCCACCTGATGTGAACGCAGCAACACCGAGTGTCTGACGCAATGCGTAGTAAAAACTTCTTTCATAACAAAAATGTTCATTTATTTTGAAAATTTGAGCCTTTTTTTTGTGTGATATTAGCACAAAGAGATTAATGTTTCAACGAAATAACACAATTAAAAAATATTTTTGATCAAATAATATAATTTATATTTATCGTGATTCTATAAAAAAAATTACAATTAAAAAAACAACATTTAATAAATAATATATTTACAAAACACAATTTTTTTTATATAAAACAGTATTAAAAAGGGAGGTTGGAGTTTAATTTCACGACAAACTAAAATTGTTTTATTTTATTAATTTTTTTATTTTGTTGTGCTAATTTTTTTAAAAGACCACTTTTTTTCTTCTTTTTCCTTTCCGTTTTTTTTATTAAATTGTGCATATTTACAGGGGCGGAGCTAGGGGTGGCAAGCAGGGCCCGGGCCCTGCAAAACATTTTAAAATTTTCTATTATTTAATATTTTTAATTTAAATAAATAAATTTTTTAATAATATATATTATTATATTAATTTAGCCTCCCCTATGAAATGAACCCAGCTCCGCCCCTGCATATTTATAAAGTTGGGTTTTTAGTTCCTTCGATCTTAGAGCATCCACATCCATGCATAAATTTTAGCTAAATAATCATCTTAACTAGCTTTCTAAAAAATATAATCATATTCATGCTCTTTAAGGTAAAAAAATCATGAATATTTTATTATTACATGTGAGGGTGAAAGATGAATATTGAAGTGTGTGCTATTTCCTTTACTATGGCATTTCCCCAATCCATTAATTAAGGTTAGTTCTTCATTTGCAGAGACCACTATATAGTATATATGGCCTCCAATATCCACTTGTAGCTTCCCAGTGAACCTATTATTTTTCAAATTAATGACTCTCAAATCATACAAATTTGCAGTTTCTTCAGGATTCCCTCCTTCCAACAAGTTATCAGACAGATCAAGAGAATGCAGCCCCCTCAAATACATAATTCTGATGGCAATTCTCCACAAAGGCCATATTCCTCGTGTTTCTGTGGCCCTGCCATTCCAAAGCACAAGGGGGAGAGATCTGCTTATACTAAAGCTGTTAGCTGTGCAGTATTTGAATATCCAGTTGCTTCTAACTGAAATAGCATTGGATCAGAGCAGCACCTTCAATGAAAATATGATTAACTCAGGAACCCGCGAATTAATAGTATACTAATTGCCTGAATATATTAATGTGTTCAGTGACAAAAAAAAAAAAGGAAACGTGCTGGAGATATGATTGCTGTCAGAATAAGATAACATATCTTAAGGAGCACATGAGGTAGCGTTGCTTTTGTAGTTTGGCTTGAATACTATCAAGCCAAGAACTTTCATCGTCGAACGTTGAGTCCAAACAATAAGCACAGACATTTTACCAAAAACCATTTTGGCAATTGAGGATTCAACTTCGCTAGCACCACAGATTACCACAGATTCACTATTGTACGGGATCGCCATAGTTGAACTGTTAATTGTTAGGAAAACTAAAGCCAAGAATAAAAGACAAGACTCAGATGCCATGTACGATCTTTTTTTCCTGTGACCTCTTCTCTCGCGTCTTTTCCGAAAGCCAATTGAAGAGTACTACAGTATATATATAGCGAATACTGTTCATTTTGCTAGAATAGCTAGAAAGTAGAGAGCAATAATGCTGTTTTTTTTTCACCCCCACAGGCAGTTATAGCTAAGAATTGGGTTTGGCTAGCAAGGATAGAACCTTATTCTGCAGTAAGCACAAGCCCCATTACCAATTCAAACTTAATCTTGACAGATTTTCTCAGTTTTTAATTAAGTCATCCATGCGACAATCCAACATCTAGCTTGTTATGCACCTAAATTTCTTCTTAGATAAAAACGGGCTTTCCTTTTCCAAGTTGTCTTGTACTATTTGCAGTCTCACTGTTGAGTATTTGCTATTCTTTTGATGTTGTACAAAGGATACAGCACCTGCTTCTCAGATTCTCCTAAATTTAAGTCATGCAACTCTGACTTCTGATGTAATGTTTCGTTTTGTTAGTTGATTGGAAGGCACAATTTTTTTTTCTGATGCGATTACTGAGATATTTCATCAAAAAATGTTTTGATTCACTTCACATATTCTTAAACTTCGGTTCTTTTTATTCTCATGTGAATCTGTCTTAAATATTGTTGGCTTTACAGTTTCATTTTGCCACTGACTTGAAGGATAGAGTGGGTTTAAATGCTAAGACATGCATATTGTTGATACAGTTTGCGCACATTCATGCAGTTAGGTTATCATATATGATGCTGACGAAGACACGGGATACATTTTGGGCCACTCAGATTTCCCTTACAGGCATTGCTGTATTAGTATACTCTAACAATTCTATTACTTTTGCGCATATCTCTGGAATTGCCATATGTAATAGTGCCTTGTTCTTTTTCAACATGAACTTCGAAATGCTTGGCATTCATCCTCGTACGTAGAATGTTCTTATGTGTTCTTACAGTTTCTTATGAACTGTCAGGTAACATCTGTCCTATAATGAAGCGTTGTTGTTTTCTGAAAAATACCAGCATTTCAGAAAATCAGGGGTCATGATGGAATTATGAATCTATCAGTTTATTTGTCTTCAGTGTTCTTGCTTTTTTTCTTTTTCTTTTTCGTGCTTTTTCTTTGCAGATAAGAATATTAGCTTTGAATGCAGCTTATCTCCTCAAAACAGGAGGTCATTTTGTGCTCTCAATAAAGGTTCAATCTAGCATTTAACCGTTCTTCTGTTCTGCACTTCTTTCCATTACTGAGAAATCTAAAGCAACCAATAGATTATTGTTATTATTTTTTGCAATCTTGTGATTTGTTTATAAATTTGCACATTTTCTTGAACCCCTTCAGGCAAATTGAATTGACTCCGCCGTGCCTGCTGGTAAAGCATACGATAGTGAAGTTGCCATGTTGAGGGCGGATCTGCCGAAGCCTGCAGAGATGGTGACATTAGATCGATTTGAGCGAGACCATGCCCGCGTCATTGGAAGTTACAGAGTGCCAAAGAAACAAAAAAATCGCTGCCTAACAACTGTTGGATGTTCAGCACTTGGATCCCCGCTTCCTCGACCATTTAGCTTAAAAGTTAAAATTACCGTTCTGGGTTTTGCTCGTTCATTTGAATAGTTTGGCAGACAAGATAATTTAAAATCAAAAAATCAAAATTTATTAAAATTGCGGTGAATACACAGCCCTGTTCGAGCACTTTAATGATCTTGGAGTCGTCGTTTTCACTCTATGGTCATCGTGTGTACGTACTAGTACTTTCAGTTGCCAAGTGGTTCTTTCAGTAGTGGATTATGCTCGTCTGCAGAACGTACGTGGATAAGAAATAGACAGTTGACCATCTTGATTATTTCAGGTGGCTGGCAGTAAAGCTACGCGAGGACATTTTGAGGATAGACAATTGTTATATTAATAAATGCTGAAAATTATAGTAATAAATGTTTTTTAAATTGTTTTTTATTTATAAATATATTAAAATAATATTTTTTATTTTTTTAAATTATTTTTAATATCAAATTCTAAAAATATTTTAAAAAATAATTTTAAATAAAAATAAAAATAAAAAATTTTAATTTTTCTATTTTATATTTTTGAAATGAAAAAACAATCTTACTTTATTAATAGGTATTGTTTGGTATTGTGGCTGCAGGTGAGGTTCACTTGCAACCACAATTATTATTGCTTAGTAAAGTACAAAAAACACTTTTTTATTAGTAGAACCCGCTACTAACTATGACACAGCCACCGGTTTGTAAGAAGCAGCTCCTTGCTGCTTCTTGTGTTGAGTAAACTTATAAACGGCTCTGCTATCTAAGTGAACATAAGTTTACTTCCATGAACAGTGGAGCATGGCTTCACTATTTCGGTCAGACCAGTCCGGTTTAAAGTTATTTATTGAACCGGGTCCGACCTAACAAAATAAAAAAATATATATTTTTAATTATGTTTTATTTGAAAAATTAGTGCTAAATATTATTCAATTACACTACATAAATTAGGCGAAGATCGCTTGATGACGTAGTATTTGCAGAATTTGATCGCAATCCCAATTTTGTTCCTAATTATATTTTACCTGATGTTGTTGCGCTCTTGAGAAATTTGTGAAAACTAAAGTCCTTGTCAGATATATTTCATACGTGATAGAATTGTAAATAGTTTAATGGAACAATAAAAAATATTTTATATAAAGTATTATTTATTTCATGATATAATAGCAATAGTTAAATCTACAATATTTAAATTAAAAATCATCAATATTAATATATATTTTTTAAAATTATTTTATAATCTCAATTTAGAAGCATTTTTAACCAAAAATATATTTTTTCAAACCAACCTCAACTAAAAATACTTTTTATAAAATAATTTTTTTAAAACCACAACACCAAACACACCAAACGAAGTTAAAGGCAAAAATATGCGTTTGAAACTATTTGAACCATGTCAATTGCCCAAACTTAAATTTATCTTTAGAGGCAGCATGGTAAACATGTTATTTTAAGGAACCTCTTTCACATCAGTGAGGTCTTTTTTTTGTATTAATATTAATATTAATATAGATATTTGAGTCATTTTATATCCATTTTAATTAATTTTACATATTTTAAAAATAACAACCATATAAATTAACGATTAGTTAGGTCATTTGCTAAGACAGACCAATAGTATATTCTATATGCTACCCTTTTAATTAGTTTTTTTTAAAATAATATCACTGTAATAAAAATAAAGAGAATAACATTGTAAGATTTATTTTAAAAAATAACACAATTTAGTTTAACTATTCATGTGAGATATTTATAATTCTAGTCCAAAATATTATTTGAACTGGGATTTTTTTCAACTTCGTGTCATAAAAGCAATCAACTCAATATCTTACAATTTATAATCAAACATAATTATAATTCATTTAACATTTTAATTTAATTTAATTTAAACTAAATTCTTAATTTTCATAACATTTAAGAAATATATCTCAGCAATATCAAAATAATGCATGGTAACTCATTCTAGTTATAAATCATTTCCCTAAGTTGCTAATATCAAGTGCTCGATGTAAAGTATTCATTTAATCTATCAAGACATAAAAGACATGCATTAGAAAACAATTCATCACTGAAAAATAATATCATGTGCTGGTGAGATGGCTATTTCAGGGGGGAGGGGGGCGAGTCTAGGGATAGAGACAACAAAGATGGAAGGGAAGAGAAGAGGAGCAAAAACAAGAAAAGAAAAAAGGGGGCTGGGTTTTAATCGACTGGAATCGTATATATTGTATGCGATTTGTTAAGCTATGCTTTTTTCCTAAATAAAATTTGAATTGCTTTAATTTTTAATTTTTTTATTAACATGGATGTCCGGGGTAGCTTGCGCGCACATCAACTAATCCTACGGGCCCTAAAGTTAACAACCATATAAGTTTTCAGTGACCATCATATTAGCAACTACAAGACTCGAATCTGAGACCACATGGAGTAAACTTTTTAATCCCAAATTTTATTATTGGATTATCTATTATATAGTTTATTGTTATTATTTTTAATTTTACTGGTGCTGCTTCGGAAAAAAAGGAAAAAGAAAAGCTCAATATTATTATACCAGGAAGTGATTCTATATTGGCCATCAAGGGACTCTTTGAAATCTGATCCTCTTACTGATGCCCGGATTGGACAATCTACCCACGCGTTCGGGATGGGATGCTCTTGAAGACTATCGAATACTTTTGTTTTTGTTCTTAGGCCTAACTTGTAAGATATATTCCTACAGAAGAAGCTAAATTCTACACGTGGCCTCCTTTGTCCCAATTCACTTCTTGCATTGCCACCTGTAGTACTTGTTTGAGATCAATTTAACGTCAACAGATGCAAACTGTAGAGTCAAATAAAAAAAATATTTAAATACAACAGGTCCCAAAATTAATTACTATTTAAGTTTTTAATTCTTGCGAGATTTATAAAATTTAAATTAATAATTTCTGTAAAATAAATTTAAAATCTAATTAGTTAAGTTTTATACGAGAAATTAGATGTTACTTTTCTCTTCTTATCTGTTGCTGGTGATGTTCCTACAACTTATTCCATCCATCCATATAATTATAAATAATATATATATATATATATATATTATTTATGTATTTTAGAGAGGTAACAAGATAAGTATAGTATATAAATGTTGGTTACTTGCCGTGAGGATATAAAATATCTTGATCAGGGAAGCTAATCAGACCAAGTTCGTTGTAGAAATTTGAACCGTGAATCTCAAACTAAATGAATCCTTTTTTTTTTTTAATACCTGCCCAGTCTCCTGAAAGTGGAATTTTTATTGCTAACCATGAAAGGATTAGAATTATTAAATTTAATTAATATATTTACAAAACCAGTGCAACATTTTATAAATATCATTAATCTTTCCGTACTATATTTTAATATACTCAAATAATCTCTAGTGGGACTACTATATTGAGAGAAAAAAACTAAAAGAGATTCGCACCATGATTTTTTTTTTATCCTTGGTTTATTTTTCATTTAGACCTTCTGATTTTTTTTCTATGTATATTTAATTTTTTAATGTTGTGTTATTAGTCTTGATGATTTATTTTTATGCCTGCGAATTAAGATCTAATGATAATGATGTCAATGAAATGTTTTGTTGATTAGATAAAGCTCCGTTGACAAAAAATAAATTTTAATTTTATTAGTTTAAGAGAATTATAGCTTGGGGGACCAAAAATTAATGTCTATTGTATAGCTGTGAATTTTTATTAAGTATTGCTTTAAAAGACATGATTTTTTCCACTGTGCAAGGCTTCATTGTCCTCTCACACATTACTGTAGATTCACTATGCAAAATTTTATATCTTTTTAATTTGGTCCTCCAACTTTTTTTTCAATAATATAGTTCTATTTAAAGACCAATGGATTTTAATTTATTATGAAAAGGTTGGATTGAAAAAAGATAGATCAAAATAAAAAAAGCATCAAACATGGGTGACATGTTATAAGTTTTGCAAAAGATGCACTTTAGTCACAACGCTTTTAAAAACACACAAATTATATAATTGAAGTACCTTAATATTTTTCCAATTCAATTTTGATGAGTTTATTTTTGTTATTTTTTTAGTCTTTGGTTGAGATAGGTTGCTAGATTATGGTGTTTTTGTACCTTTAAAGTTTGTGAAAAAAATATCCGAGCTCGAGTTAATTTCGGTTTTTTAGGCCATAAACAAGTTTATCACGGTTTTTACGGTGTGTTTTATAGATATTTTGGGTAAAAAATAGGTTTTTGGATAAAAAACTTAAACCTTGATTTTCCAGCCATCACAGTG
>Ga0325411_1004350_pt1 | contig 15899 bp, 15 predicted proteins | sample PopdelMetagenome_13_FD_206181 | JGI IMG/M metagenome (GOLD analysis project Ga0325411, IMG submission 206181) | Populus deltoides microbial communities from Bellville, Georgia, United States - Xylem-PdIQD-R4 | ecosystem: Host-associated > Plants > Phyllosphere > Stem > Wood/Secondary xylem...
ATATATATATATATATGAGATCAATTCTTCTTGAGGTCCCTAAATTAAATTTTTTAAATTTTGTCAATGACGTATTAATTAGTTGATTATATGTAATTTACATCTTTATTGTTTTCAAGTAGTTATATGTATTAAAATGTAAAATAGATTGTATGTATGCACGTTGTTAGGTTTTCTTATTAATTGTTTCTTTATCTATAACGGTCCAATTTTTTAAAAGTTTGTTTCAGTAGATAAATAACATCGTGAATTAATCTTTACTTGGATTTAATAAAGATGTGTTGATTTAGACAGGCATAACATAAAATAAATTCGATTTAAATAAATAGCTCCGCACAGGAGTTTAAAATTTAGTTATTAATTAGACAAATTAATTAAGATTTGATTTATTTCATTATTTATAACATATTTGATTTCTCCAATGGCCCGTGGAACACGACGGACCTTGACTAGTTCAAAGAAAAGAGGGAGAGAGTCCAAGCTCGCTCAAATCAAAATAATTGCATAATTCATTCTTAATTAGAAATATTAAATATTGTAAATTTATCCACGAGAGGAGGCATGGACTCGGACCTTGGTCTTGGTACAAGGTGTTATAATAAAATTATGTTTTAGGCTGTGTTTCATTAAAATTTATTTATTTATTTATTTATTTAAAGCGCAATAAAGAGCCTTTCTCATGGATGTACAAATTTATTTATTTAAAATTATATTTTTTATATTTTTGAATCATAATTTAGAGAGTAAAGCAGGGACGAATTCACACCCTTGTAAACACATGGATATTGTACAAAAACAACACTCGTTGGCACTCCATGGCAAGGCAAAGTGACCGATCAATCAAACCTGATATACCATCCAGAATGAAAGAGTTGGCAAATTATAACTGAATGGGACCGGAAATGGGACGGAAACGTGCGGTTCAACCCGTGTTTCTAAAAAATTTAATTTTTTTTTACTAAAATTTAATATGATTTATACGTTTTGGATCGTTTTGATGTGCTGATGTCAAAAATAATTTTTAAAAAATAAAAAAACATCATTGACATACATTTTGGCACGAAAAATTATTTGAAAAGCACCCGCAACCACACTGCCAAACACGCTCTTAGTGTGTTTGGTATTGCGGTTGTGGTTTTAAAAAAATTATTTTATAAAAAGTACTTTTAGTTGAGGTTGGTTTTGAAAAATACATGTCTGGTTAAAACCATGGTTGAAATTGAGGTTGAACAAAAAGTAGTTAATGTGTTCGATTAAAAAAAGCTTTTCAAATAGAGGTTATAAAATAATTAAAAAATATTTTTAATTTAAATATTATAGATTTAACTACTATTATTACATCATGAAATAAATAATATTGATATCAATTTTTTTTATTATTCCATTAAATTATATGCAATGTCAACACATACGAAATCTATCTAACAATGACTATTTTTTTGCATGGTTTCTTAAGCACGCAACAATAAAAACTGAATTTTTTTGTTACGTCATCAAGTGATATCCTTCTAATTTATTTAGTGTTATTAAATAATATTAAATACTAGTTTTTCGAGTAAAACTCAATTTAAAAAAAAAATTACAATTTCATTACGTACAAAATTCATTCGACAAGAACAACAGTTTTCATGATTTTTTGAGCGTACAATAAAATTAGATAAAATATTATCAGGAATAAAATTGAGACTACAGTACGAGTAAATTTAATTTATCTTAAACTATATTTTTTAAGAAAAAAAATATTGTTCACGTTCACGTGAATAGTGCGAGTGAAATCAATTAATTACACTAGTTTTTTAGAAAAAAAAACCCTAAACTTTTCATGTGAACAATGCAATTGAATTAATTCACTCATATTGGTTTTTCAAAATTCAAAAGAAAATAAAAATTATTCACTTTAGTGAAGAATGCTGGTACAGTGGAGCCATGTTCCAATATTAATGTTTTTCCAAGATGAAATGCTGCTTTTCTAAACTCTGCGGTGTCATGTGAGCTCTATCTACTGAAAACACTTTTATTTTGGTTATAAATATTTATTAATATGGCTGCCAGTAAATCTCACCTACAACCACATTCCTAAACAGCGACTAAAACACTTATGGTCAAAAGCCGAAACCCTTCTCGAGGCCCTTTTGGCTAAGATCGAGACCTAATATCAGCTCAGCCCTTAGCTATTTATAGGTGGACAGAAATCTCTTACCAACCAATCCAGCTTCTCAACCTAACATTGGTTGAACCCTTGGCAAGCCCGTTTGGGAACGTTATTATTCTTAAAAAATTTCAATTTTTTTATTTGTTAAAAATAATTTTATTTTTTTATTTTTAAATTATTTTAATGTACTAATTTATTTTAATATATTTTTAAATAAAAAATATTTTAAATTATAATTATTATTACAATCTCAAGCCTATGATGTGCATCTCTTACCAAACCATGTCTTGTTTGGAAGTCATGTCAAAGGATCGACTGTTGCATGGAAACTTCAAGACTTGCCTCGTGATTCACAAAAAGTCCTAGGACTCCACAAATAGGTAATCAATCATCCTTTACCATCTATGCTTGTTACATGAGAGGGGAGGAGATTTCTCATAACCACGCGGTCAAATACAGATATATAATTATTTGCGTAAAACTGACTGGAGAAGTATCAAGTCTTCACACGTATAACTCGACATGGGAATCATCGAGCTAAATCACGATTATCATCTAATCCCTGCAATCACCCACCCACGTCCAAAAATTAAAGCGTTTTAAACACTTGATCCTCCTACATTTCAACGCCATTGTTGGGTTCAAAGGAATAGGTGTTCAACATGATTCTTGTAGATCTTTTCGTAAGGAGCCATGACCATTTGTTTAGAGGACTGCTAAAATCATCTCCATGTGAGAAGTAGTGGAACCCCTAGGCATACAATAACTAAAAGTGTACTGTTCGATATGTTCTTTGGTTTCCCGCTTCATTAGAACGTGCATCTGGTCAATGAATGATCCTGTTAGAAAGAGGAATGAGGGTATACCTCATGATTAAAAGGATTGAGTTTCTTTTTTTACTACTGCAAATCTTCTAATCATGCTGTGGATAACTTACATTTGAAGCGAAGACTTAGGTTACTATCAAGATAAAAACAGTCATGATGCAAGCAATGACCGCATACTCCCATTAAAGAACGGAGCTTGTAGGTAATCCGTGCGAGTTAATCATGGATTGCACAAATAATCTAAGGGCTTAAGTGAACCGTACGTATGAAAAGAAGAAAAGAGAGACAACCTTTTCTCTGATAAGCAAAACTTAACATTGATAATTCATAGTATAGATGAATTTGTTAATTATCTTACACGGTAAGCATGACTTTTTGTCATCAATGGAGGCCAATGAGTGGCACCAATTGTTTTGGAAGTCGTAACGTGATTCTTTTTCTTACAAATAACGTTGTTCAGAGTCACTCCAGTACAACTTTTGCCTTTATGGGTGTGTGTAGATGTGCTAGATTTGAATCGAGGATTGGGTTGGCTTGACTCTAGAGAAGATCAAGAAGAGGATGGTGAAAATTGCCTCTCTTGAGGTTCCCAGTTTTTTTATCAGCAATGTATCATGTCTGGTTGATTCCTTCTCTGTTAAAGACAGATTGGTTAAGGTGTTTCTGCGTTTGCAAGGATTTGAAACCAATCTTGATAGATTCAACCATTTGGATATCTTTCATTTTGCTGTGGTTTTGCCCTATATTTTGCCTCTTCCACTTTCTTTCCATCATCATCATTGACATTTTGTCTGGTTAACAATAATTTCAATGCAACTTAGCTGGATCCAAGGTGAAACAAATTGCCAATAGGAGATGGATGTACGTAGTAGGAGTGAGAAACACAGCAAAAACTAAGATTAAAAAGTCAATCAATAAAACCATTATTTGTTTTTTCTCTCTTTAATCCTTTGCCTTCCATTTTATCAGGCAGTGATGAAAAATTTCCTTAATGGTTTATGCAGCCTAGCTGGTGGTGTGGGTATTGAAGATGACACTTCTGAAATTATAATGTTCGGTTGTTTTATAAAGTATTTCTTAATTGTATTAAAATAATAATTTTTTTATAAAAAATTATTTTTAATACTAGTAATAATATAATAATATATAAAAAAATTAATTTTTTTTAAAAAAGTACAGTCAAAGACAAACAGGATCTTATGTCGTTAATGGCACGGTAGCATTGAGAGAGCTTGGAAGTGAAAAATAACATTTCTATTTCTTGTACAGTTCATTAAATAAAAATAAAAATACAAGGAATTCAATGGGAAGCAGACTGTGAAGTCAAATGTCAAATTAAACAGAACAAAGTTATTTTTCCATTCAAAAAAAGTGTCGAAATCAAATCAAATAAAATATTGAAAACGCAAGTTAAGCAGCCAGCTCTGGTCTCTCATGAGCTGACTCTGCTCCACCACCCCCCTCCCTCCCTCCCTGTTGCTGTAAATTAATATATACTACCCCACTAAATTAATATGAAGAGAAGCCTGGGTCGATAAATAGGAAGATAACTGCAAATCGGTTGCCATTCCTTCAACTTCAGACAGTACTGAGAAAGAGAGTGAAGCTTCAGGTTGCTTTGCAATAACTTCATAGCCCATAGTCCAACCTGCTCTCCTCTTCTTTGCTCAAGAAAGAGAGATATTAAGGAAAACTGCATGGCATCTATCCAGAGCTTTCTCTAAAAAAGTCAGACAAACATTCAAGATCCCTGAGCTTGGTTAGTTGTTTATCCATTTACACCCCCCATTGCCCACACTCCCATAACAGCTTTGTCAGTGTCCTTTTATTCACCGTCACAGGTCAATTTCCAATTTTCCAATATCACAATCTCTGATCTTTATATCAAACCCTAACCAAGAATATTAGAGGGAGCGTAATAAGATGACAATGAAGATCCGGTGTGATGTGTGTGACAAGGTAGAGGCCACAGTTTTTTGTTGTGCGGATGAAGCTGCTCTCTGTGATGGATGTGATCACAGAGTTCACCATGCAAACATGCTAGCAAGCAAACACTCAAGGTTCTCTTTAGTCCATCCTTCCTTCAAAGAATCCCCTCTTTGTGATATCTGCCAGGTACTAGCAGCTAGATACTTCTCTTACTTTTCTCTACTGTGGTTATGGTGGTCAAAATGTTTATGTTATTTGTTGTTGTTTTTCTTCAGGAGAGGAGAGCCGTTCTGTTTTGTCAAGAGGATAGAGCAATTCTATGCAGAGAATGTGACCTTCCAATTCACAAAGTTAATGAACATACCCAGAAACACAATAGGTTTCTTCTCACTGGTGTAAAGCTCTGTGGTCCTTCTCTGTACGCAACATCATCCTCCGCTAGTAACTGTGATGCAAACATTAACGCTACTGGCAATAGAAACCATCAGAACTACCTGAAGAAACCGATTTCAGCTTCCAATGAAATCTGCAGCTCTCCTTCAGTAGCGACAGCATCGCCACCAACAGCATATAGTTATGACGATAATCATGTTAGTGGCGATGGTTCAATTTCAATAAGTAGCATATCTGAGTATTTAGAGACGGTAGTACCAGGGTGGCGCGTGGATGATTTTCTTGATCCTTCATTCACTTGCAATAATAGTTTCAGCAAGGGTTGGAATGCACCCTATTTATAAAGAGAGTGGCCTCTTGTAGTTTTGAGGGTGTTAAATTTTTTAAGACTCGTCTACACTCTTTTCTCTGACATTGCCCAATTTGATGTAAACTTGTGGCCATTTTTTGCCATTGCTGGATCAAGATCTTAAAAGCTACGGGAGTTCTTTTTTCACCAGAAGTTATAGACTTCTGGGTCCGCAGCCTGGTTTTGCCGGGTGGATTTAACGAGTCCAAAGAAGCAAGCAAAATGAATGCATGCTGTTTGGATTGCTCAGCACTTTAATTAGCATATAATATCAAGATTCTCGGAAATGAAAAGGAGAATAAAGATACACAAGGAGCTAATGAACCAGCGTTGCTCAGATACCTTGGGAAAAACACTTCCCATGGAAGCATACGTTGTTTCTATACATGGTGATATAAATCACAACATTCTGCTGCAAGTTCAAAAACAAGGCAACATCCTAAATTTGATACTTCGGAATGTACTGATTCTTTGTTTACCTTTGATTAATCTTATTTTACAGCCCCTGAGGGAGAGAGTGCAGAAACAATATATTGATATACCTTTTTGACAATTACATACAATAAACTAATAAAAGAATCGCACCACTGTTCCAGTGAATGTAGCGAACAGGAAAACATCGGCAAAGCCCTGCAATTTTTGAAGTGGCGGGGAAGAAGGGGAAAAAAAAAAAAAGAGCATGTCAGTTTATCTTCTGATGGAAGACACTCTAATTTTCACATAAATGACACAGCAGTTTGGGAAATAGCTCCTCTTTCTTTCCAGATTGCTGAAGAGATTTTTATTGCATGTGCCGGACTCGTGAGTCCATGACTCAATGGACACGGGATCAGAAGATCCATTCCATGTGAGAGCGATAGCCTTTGTGTCTGCAGGCTAACCTGTAGTTTATTTTGATAATTCAATTTTCCTTCTAAACTATGTACATGTTAACGGTTCTTATCTACTTGTCTAGTAATATTACAAGGCATTGAGGAACCTAAATTTGTCCAAAAGGTTGACCTATCAACAAATCAGAAAAAATGAGCAGAGCCAGTATAGATGACCTTTATTTGAGGGTAAAAGCACAATGTCAAGTGAATGCAAAGAGCCTATCTGCAATCTTTGTGCGACAAATCGGGCACTCAGAACAAGCAAGCGAACAAGATTTACACACTGCAAAGAATAAACCAGCAGTAGTCATGATTAGACATGATGTGCAGAAAGGATAGGCACAGTTCAAATGAAAGCAACTAACTGACTTACAACAAAAATGTCGACAGGGGAGAAGAATTGCTGCTGTTGGTGATTCAAAACATACTTTGCACACATGGGAATTGGCATCTCCATTTCCCAGGTATTTGAGCTCTTTTTCCTTCATCTCTTGCATCCGCGCCTGCAAGCAGAAATGAAGAATGATTGCAGCAGATGGGTACAACAAAGCAAAGTAAGAAACAAAAAAAAAGGTTCAAATAATTAAGGTTTACCTTCAACCGAACAACTAGGGGCTCTTCCTTAGGAGTTCCATCAAATTGTTGTGATGCATCCAAATCTTGTCTCTCTTTTACAGCATTATTTTGATCAACTTCGACCCCATTCATTTTGGGATCCCTGGCATGATCTATACCATCACCATGCCTTTCATCAGCATTCATCCCAGGGATAGCACTCCCATCTTTCTTTAACTTAGCAACAAGCACCCACATATTTGCTAAGTCATTTTCCAGAGCCTCCTCCCTTTTCTTGGCCTCTTCACACCTTTTCCTGTATTCATCTTCTATGAATTCCTTTTCAGCCAAGGATGCCTCAAGTGCTGCTTCGCGTTGTTTTCTTGCCTGAAGTTCCATTTTTAAATCATCTGGATCCAGATTCCACAACTCGAAGTCATCAGAATGCATTCCTGAAATCTCATTTCCTCTGCCAGAAAACCGCCCCTTCCTCCCTGGTCTTGTGGCATCATGGTACTTGCGGTTAACTCCATTAATTGTTTGCATGCCAGCACCTCTAGAATGCATGGATTCTCGGGCAGCCAGCAATTCTTGTTCCAATTTTGCATTCTGTAATGAGAGCTTGGTCACTTCACCAGCTAAATTCTTCAGCTCAACTGCAGCAGCAGAGGCCAGTTCCTTTGCATAAGAAGCTTCTTCAGACAATTTCTGATTTTGGACCCGTAATCCACTATTCTCCTCGGAAAGCTGGACCTGTTCGATCTTTAGCTTTTCATTCCCAATCTCCTGTTAGATAAAAACAAAAACATGTTGATAGCTATAAGAAAAAACTCGGAATTCCTTTGTTATATGTTAGAACTACTCACCGGGATCAACATTTTGCTTATATTTGACAATGTACAACAGTAATAATGCCTATTGTTTCATACGAGAAGTTTAAACCAATACCCTTAGTTCAATTAGAAATAAAAACAATGACTACATCCCAAAATGGAGATACTTTTAATAAGCGCATCGAAACTTAGGAAAGTTTAGCATCGTAGTGATCACCTGGGACTGAACTTTCCTTTTCAATTCATCCACATATTCTTCAGATGCATTGTGTTCGGAGTTTAGTGGTGCTTTGTCACCAGAAAGTGAAGCGAACCGCTGCTCCAGGAGAGTTACCTTTTCTTGCAATTCTTTGTTTTCGGAGCACTGCCAATAATAACCATATGTAGAAAGAACAGCTTGAAACATAAGCAAAGCAGGGAACAAGAAAGAAACAATAGCATTCCAGGCTGATGAATAGGACCAAGGAAGTGCTGAGCATCAAATAAAATGGCAGAAGGAAAGAGAAGCAAAGGAAGAAAAACAATCAATTAAGAGGACAAATAGGATGGAGAATGGCGGTTAAACCTTATTCTGAAGCTGTTCTTGGAGGATGCGGTTGTCAGCTGATTTTATCTGCAAAAAAGTCAAAATCATCTCATTTGTAGTGGGCAGGAAATTTATAATCTATGCAAGTTCATTCACCATTCCAACTACTAGAGACCACTGAAACCAAGATGACAGGTGGCGGACTTCATGACCTGGTTTCCTGGGATATTTAGTAGTCTTAAGACTAAAATCATATAGGTGTTTTATTATGAAAGGATTTACCTCTCTCACAGAAAAAAGAAAAGGAGAGAGAAAAAACCATTATGAGGCAGATTCTGAAGCTGCGAGATTCTAAGAAAGAGATTATGGAGCTGGATTTATCTCCTCGGCAGTTATAATTAGTGATCTTAATGGGATACTTGCCAAGGAACCAATTATAGCTCACCATTGATATACAAGTGCCTGGCTCCATTGTGTTTTAATGTGACACTAGAACAATAAGTGAACAGACAAGCCCCAATAAGAATTTCAGTAATATCATGATATGCAGTGCTCACCTCCAGCTCAAAAGCCTTCTCATTACACTGGGTCATCAATCTCATTACTGTCTGTAGCCAAAATGAAATTGAAATAATTAAGCTACTATTATCTGGAAAAAGAATAAAGAAATGAAAGGATATGAGAGGAAGAAAAATGGAAATGTGGAAGAAAGTGAAACTACCTGCTGCATATCAACCAATGAGGCATTGGCAATTGAAGCCTCACCACTCTCGATAATACGTTGTTCCAAGACTCCCATTTGCCTCTTCTTTTCTATGATCTCTCGTTCCAAGTTCTGGATCTGTGGTTGGCAAAATTATACACTTGTCTTCATCAGAGCTTTTGAGAAAATTATGGATACTCAGTTGTATATTACTGCCACATTTTATATGTTGGGTAATTAAAAATATGGCATTGAAAAAAGGAAAACTTCTGTTTCCTAATCTGTTAAATAATATTAACAGCTGAGTACTCTTAGTGAAAAAAGGAAGCGTAGGAAAAGGGTGTCTTCGCTAGCTACTAAATTCTATAATATGCAAAAGAAGAAACATGAACCAATGGAGCATGTGATAAGCATCAAATGCATACTCAGAGTTCAATAAAATCTAAAAATCATATCAACCACATGAACTCAAATTGGCTCAAGCACAACTGAGAGACCAGTAATCTATTCAAAATGTTGGCTCAAGCATGATCAAAGCTTTGCATCTCATTTTGAACTTAAATTTTAAACACAAGCAAACATATAACTTTGCAAGAAAAGAGAAGTATACCTGAATTTTCGAGCTATCAGGATCATTTACAGACTGCTCTACCAGGCGCTTTAGGGTACTGGTGCTGAATGCAATCTCTCCAGCAAGCATTTTAACCTGCTCCACAAGAAGGTCCATCTGGTCTTGGGTCATCCCGCCCTAAAAATACCCAAAAAAAATTGTCAGTTTAACAATTTCTTCAAAAAAACCAGTGACCAAAAATAAATGAAAAGTTTCGGGCTGGTCACCCAAAGGAAAAATTACTGCTAGAACATATGAGACACAAATATATCAAAATGACATGGCATTTGTGGTATGAGTGTCCTAGACTTCAGTGGAAACAGGATTTGGGTTTTCCTGATTCAATAATGGTAGGTCGTGGAAGCAAATGAAAAGGAATCTGATGAAACCAAAACCAGAGTGCTCAATATGAGAAGAAGAGAGAGAAGTGAACTTTGGATTCTCTGGAAGGGGAAATTTACTTGGAATTATATACGAGTAAGCAACAAAAAAAAATCAGCAAAACTTACTGGTGCCAGTTTTGAAGCATTCATAAGGTTGCCTGCATGAATCGTTTCCGTAACCGCACTGCTAGCTGTTGAGAGTTCTTCATTCCACTTGCTGGAAGATCTTCTATGTTTAAATTCACTAGTTAGATCTGATGCAATCAAAGAAGAAGAAGATGGAGAGTCCTTCTGATTCTCATTTTCTGCAAGTGAAGCACCTTCTCGCAAATCCAATTTCTGACAGAAAAAGGAAATGCAACTTAAATATCACACTTCAGTCTTCCAAATGGAAAACTAAGATCTAAGAAAAGAAAGCAGCGAGAAAGAAAAATCATGCAAGTAAACAAAGGGTAGATGTTATGGGCAGAAACCATTGCAAGAGTAACAAAACTAACTTACAATCATTTGTGAAGAATAGAAAAATAATTTGCAGCTTCTTTGAGAAGTTGAGCATTTACAGAATAACAGGGGAATGACAGTGAAAGGTATTAAGAAAGCAAGGACCATTTTACAATTTTTTGGGCCAAATGTTACTCTAAGCTTGTCACGATTCACAATATAACTGTTGCACTTTGCACTAACAGAACCATAGATGCCCCAAAACCAATAGAATTTTTTTAGCTCGAACCACAGCAATTGCAATTTAACTCATTTCCTGGAAAAGACATCATTCATATTTAAATCTTCAAATTTCAGTACCAGTTAGAAATTAGGCAATAGCAAAATTTACAAAACACGGGGGGGGGGGGGGCCTACATCATCCGAATGACTCCTCTGATGACCTGGAACATCAGGCAATCCAGGAATCGTATTCTTTGTAGAGACAAGTATGAGTTTGGTTAGCCTCTGGATCCTACTCATGAGAGCAGCCTTGGCTTCTTCTTCCTCCTCCAATCTTGACTGCATCTTCACTTGACCTTCCTCCAACTGAACAAAGAAATACAAAAGAAAGATTTGTCATACGTTAAAAAAAAAAAACATACAATGAAAACGACAAAACAATATTCAAAAGAAGAAAACAAGATAATTTTAAAACCTTTTGCCTTAAGCTCAGAATCTCTTCATGACTGACACCAACAAGCATCCCCTGTCTTAACTGATCAAGTTCCTCTTTGAGGATTGAGATTTCTTTTTGATACTTCTTGATCAAAGATTTCTCATCAATTATCTGAAAGTTGAGTTATTTCCAAAATCAGGTTGAAGTCGGCTTTTAGATTTAATTAATCTATGTTGTTGAAAAACCATATCATAAGCTAAGTGCATGCTGCACCTTATTGCGTGAGGCATAGATTTCAACCCGCTTTGCCCTGCTAGCAAACTTCAATGTATTATGAGTTTCTTCCATGTTACTTGATGCAGGAGTGACGGTACAAATAAGCTGAGGAGCAGTTTAGCCAAGAAAGAACACATTAGCTGGCATTGAAATTTGGCTCAGGAAGAGTGATTGAATATGTACAGTCAGTCTCTTGTAGGGTTTTTACTTCCCAGTAAAAAAGTCAGAAAGGGAATGAGAACGTGAAAAGTAAACATTTATGGAAGATAATAACTAACAAGGGCCAAGACAATTCAATATGCAGCAGCACAATTAATCATTTAGTAAACTTGTATGTGCAGGTGAATTACATGATCTTCAACAGCAAAGTAAAATTTCAGTAACATGTTGCCCATAAAATAGCACGAAAATTTTATATCTTAAAACTCACCGAAACATGCCCATGCCCACTCAACGAGGACTGCAAAAGGCGAGTAAGTTTGGAATCTCGATACGGAACATGAGATGCTCTTCCTTCACTAAGTTTTCCAATAACCTTTACATTGGAACCACATAGTCAATCACAGGCATCAAAATGAAATAGGCATATACACTTCAACATGCACTCAGGCTCAGCACACGCACCAAGGAGCTCAATGAGTTTATTCATTGACTGGTGTTTGAGATAAAACTTCACTAAGTCTCAAACCACTTTTCACTATCCTCAGGTTGGTCTTATAAATCATCAGATAATCACCCACCGGTTATTCAGTTATTACATGTATCTGAAGGCTTTGAATAATTTGCAGGAGCAGTTTGTGATCAATATAAATATGAATAAAATGAAAAAATGGTACATGATTGCATATAAAGTTACAGGTACATACAGTTCCAAGAGTTAGAAGGCTTTTGTTTATGTAAGATCCTTCCTTTCTCCTTAGTCCAGTTGTTTCAGTTTTTGAACTCTCAGATCCAGCTAGATCAATCAGATTCTACCAAAAGAGAAATACAAGAGAATAGCATGAGCCATGCAGCTAAGAAAAATAAATATTTTTTTTTCTTTTCTGACGATGACAATTCAATGCAACATACAAGTTGAGAGAAAATCACTCCATCATATTCGTCGCCATGATCACTACTTTCAATCATCTGCAAATGCATAGGCATATCAGTGAATAATAAGAAAGGAAACAATTCATAAGTGAAAGAGGGTACAGCATTTACAGTAAGTATGGTTAGACTTTATCAAACAAAAAATAACAGAGAATGGCAAGAACTTGACATAGATGATGCAATAATTGAGATGGAGAAGAGTAAGATTTAGCTACTTCTGAACAATACTTTATTATATCTACTCCACAAAAATGTATGAATGGAATGTTAACTATTGTTTTATAATGACAAATATCATCTGCATAGACCATTTACCAGAGTAAATATGGTGTGACTTCGGCTGCTGAACAGATTAAAATTATTTGAACCAACATGGCGATGCTCTGGCAACATCAAACACCAATGAAAAGCTTAGGGGTAAAATTGCATGAAACATACAGGAAAAGATGAAATTGGGTTTATATATACAATTTACCTTCTCCGGCAGCAATGAAAGAAAGTGCATGCCCAGGAGACAAAACGACTTCTTCCTTTATACCCTCAACATAGGTGCCCTGGAAAACATAGTACAAGCATTTATAAACCAACATATATGAGATCCAGTAAATAATACATTTTCGCATGGAAAGAAGGATCACAATAATTAGTATTAAAGAACATTCATAAAAGCATAACACCTGTGCATCTTCTCTAACACGCAAATTTTGACCTGTTGGATCAAGCAAGTCATTTATCACCTGATATCAGAAGCATGCGTGGAAGTATAAATCAGACAAATTTTACTACGATGACAGTAAGTAGTTCAACTTGCAATCTGTACATTTAAGTGCTGTCATTCAAATTGATAGTATAGTGGAACTGACCTCATTGTAAATTTCAAGATAGGACACCCGTAGCAGGAACTCTCTTCCTGGAGTCTGAAGTGAGAAAGCATATGTCACCCATACTTGATCAACAAGTTGATAATTAAAAGGATAGAATATAGACAAAAAAAAAAACAAATGAATTAGGTTACCTTAACACCAGACTATACAAGTGTAATGATATCAGCCATACACATCAAGCACACACAAATACATACTTGGGTGATAAAAGCCAAGGGATACGCAATTAACCAGATTATAGGGAATATACTGAGGGAAATATTTTCTGAACACTTACCTCTTGGATAATACTGAAAACATCCTTTATGGCCAGTGGTATGATACCGGGTGAATTTTGGTCTCCCTGCACATATTGTCATGAGAAACAAGACAAAAACAACAGAGCTGTAAATTTGTTAACTATAAGGAACTGAAACAAGAAAGGTTAGCAGAAATAAAAAAGAAAAACATATAAATAGACGTGTTTATACATGTGCCAAATAAACATAACATAAGAATCAAATCTAGTGATAAATTACATAGCAGGATCAAACTGCCATGTCACTGGATACTTCAGTTATGCTATCCTAAGTCCAAACTGTAACAAGACAGAGAAACACGATTGAGCATCAAATGCATTTATAGATAAGGGTGCAAAAGAAAAAGGGAAACCATGCATTTATAGATATGGCTCAAAGTAATTGTATTTCAGGCAAAAGGGGGGACTTCAAAATGACCAAGACCTTCGGTTTCCTCTGTAGAACTCCTCAACAGATCATCACATTGTATTACTTTGAGCGTTTTATATGGTTATAGCCTATGCAAATAACGAACATGAAAAGATCTAGAGGAATTGCAGGGTGCGGGTGCAAAAGAGTAGTTATCAAAAAAAGGATTCACCATTGATTTGCAACAAGAAATTATGATCAGTTTTTACAATAACTGGACATTTTTTAGCATCTCCTAACAAAAACTGCACAAAAGATGCAATTTATAGATAGGGACTAGTCTTACATGCATAGTATGCGTCTTTCCACTACTAGTAACACCATACGCAAAAACAGTTCCTGCATTGTCAAAGAAAAAACCCCAATTAATCAACATTAATTAATCAGCTTACCAACCACAACTACTAAATCAATCAATGCTAATTAATTATCAATAATACCATACCATTAACACCTTCCATTGCAGCCTTGACTACAGGCTTTGCAGCAACCTCATACACCTCTTGAGATGCAGTGTGGGGTCCAAACACCTTATCTGCCAATACAAATCAATTCGCATTTACATTTTAAATTTCCATTAACTCAGTTAACTAACAAAAATGAAATTCAAATTCAATAAATAATTACCGAATGCATAAGCAGTCGCTGGATTGTACTCGTTCCTGACAATCTTATCCCCATCCGCATACCATGCTATCTCATCCCCTCTCTGGAACTCCCTTTCACTGTATCCAAACACATCCCAGACAAAAAAAATTAACCCTGGAAAATTCAAATTACAAAACCAAATCAAGATCTGATCTAGTACCCTCAGATCTGCCATTACCTCAACGGCCTAAACCGAATAGTAACCGAAATGCTATCACCACCACTCCTCGGTTGATCAAACGGTTCAGCAATTAACTCCTCCGGCCCGAACCCGACAGGGGTTTGACCACCACCACGTAGACCGCCGTATTGCATTGAATCAGACCGAGCTCGATTTGGCGTCACGGATCTCGAACCGAAAAATGAAGAAGCGGAAGTCGAGCAAGAGCGAGGAATCAGCCTGTTATTATAAGAAGTGGTTGTTGAAGAAGCTGAAGAGTATGAAGTTGACGGTTTCCGGTGCGAGAATGGAGACCTGCTTCTCGCTCTGGAAGATGACGCCATACAGGGGAAAAAACCAGATGCTCAGTGGAGTTGGTTCGAGTCGAGTTGACTCAGTGAGCCGGTGAGGGGGGACTAACTCGGTGGATGAAGGGCGAGGAGAGAGGAAATAGAGAGATTGATTCGGGGAAGTCACATGGTTTCTGCTACAAGAAAAGTGGGTGACATTGTGTGGGGGGTTTTTTTTAATGTATTTGACACTTTAAGTAAGTGAAGAAGGTCGAGAGAGGGGGGTAAAGGTACAGAAGAAACAGGGGGGGATTGTTTCTTCTACTTGAAGACAAAGAGTTGCAGAAGAGAGAAGGAGAGAGAGAGAGAGAGAGGAGCTGGATTTGATTTCTATAATAGACACAAGAGAGAGAGATTGAGAACTAGGCTTTTGTATTTTCAATTTTAAAAAAAATATGTTTTTTATGCGTGTGTCTGGGTTTTTAGGGTTTGAAGAATTTTTTCGTCTTTCTAGTATGTTATTTGTTTCATATTAGACCTGTATTTAAGAATTATGCAATCAAATCCTTATCACACCCGAACTAAAGCATTGATGAGAATTTTTAAATCTC
>Ga0325411_1004351_pt1 | contig 15899 bp, 13 predicted proteins | sample PopdelMetagenome_13_FD_206181 | JGI IMG/M metagenome (GOLD analysis project Ga0325411, IMG submission 206181) | Populus deltoides microbial communities from Bellville, Georgia, United States - Xylem-PdIQD-R4 | ecosystem: Host-associated > Plants > Phyllosphere > Stem > Wood/Secondary xylem...
TTTTTTGTTTTGAAACAACATTTTCCATGTTGTCTGTTGACTTTGGGTAGTTAATGTCAACATTTTTGGAGTCGCTTGGCAATTTCATCATGTCTATGTCTCTTCCTCTCCCTCTCCCTCTCCCTCTCCCTCTTTGTTTTTCCTTCTTAATGGAAATTGAACACATGGGATCATGAGTCAAGGCTGAATGCGTAGACACCGGTAGCGCGCTAGATATGAAGATTACAGGTCGTCAGCTGACGCGAAGATGACATACGGTGGCGCGTTTAACAGCACCATTGGGGGCTCCTTTATTTGGAGCCATTCTAAAATAAGCTTACGTCTGGCCTAAGACTAACAACTTGTTTTATTTCTTTTTAATGATAAAAGAATTATATGATACGCCCAGTTTTTGTGTCTCGGAATGAACTTTATTCACATTCACTATCTTGCTACGGTCCATTCAAATATTAGGAAAAATAGTTATTTTTATAGAAAATAATGATGCTTCAAAATCAAATATGATTATAAATGAGGTTATTTGATACTTGGAAGTAATTAATTACACGTTTAAGTTAATATTTTTTTTTATCCAGAGCCCATGAAGTAGATAGTTAGTGGTAAAAGACTTGACATCTATAAAATAATTTTTTTTGGTGGAGTTCAAGGGTTATTTGATGATAAAGTCAATGATTTTTAGTAAAATATTGTAATAAATGAGAGAATGAACTTTAAATTCTAACAACTAGTGTGTTTGTTCTTGTTTTTGTATGGTAAATACTTTGAGAATAAAAATACAAATATTTAAAGAATAGAAATTATAAACCTTTTACCTAGATGGTTCATGAGATATTTATAATCTCTAAACCTTGTCATTTCGATGGAGTAGAAGGGATGAAAAATTATTTTCTCCTAATAGAATTAATGAGGGATAAATATTCATTACACAATATTAGTAAGGAACAAATATTCCTTACACATCATTACTGAAATAGAAATATGGTAAGCATTTGGGAGATTTTATACACCTATAGATGTAGAAAGACAAAAATCCTTAATATGAACGTTTCATGTTAAAAGTCTAAGGAGTTAATAAACGGAGCCTATGGACCTAACATGGGCCTATAAAGGCCTCTAGACCGATTAGCTTGGTGCGTATCCAAGCCTATAGGCGATGCGTTTAGCAGCTTGCTCGACTCACGTCAACTTGGACTCAACACGTGGCTAACCCAAGAATATTGGGTTTGGCACTCGTCAATCCCATATTTATTTATGCTTAACACATGTTTGAAACCAAGGATGTTAGATCTGTTAGCTCGCCAGACTCATGTTCTTTTTGGGCTCAGCATGTGGTTGAACCCAAGTATGTTGGGTCTGGTAGCTCGTAAGACCCACATCTTATTGGACTCATCACGTGGCTAAAATTAAGGATATTGGACCTGACAACTCACCAGACCCACATTCCCTTGGACTCGGCTCGTGGTTGACCCAAAGATGTTAGGTCTGATAGCTTGCCAATCCCATGTTTGTTTGGGCTCAACATATTGTTGAGCCCAAGTATGTTGGGCAAGGAAATAAGCAAACCTGTGTCATCTAGGCTTGGCATTCTGCCAAGCATAAGGATGTTGGCATGGACGCAAGCCTCACTCACCTGTCAATGGGTTACCTCCTTATTAATGGACCTTTTTAAACAAGGGCTTAGGCTTTTTTACAATGCATAAAAAATATTGATTCATCAATTCCCCCTCAAGTCTTTATGCATTCCATGTTAAAAGATTTAAAAAAAAAACCTTTTGAGAGACAATTGATGAGATTCGTCTTGTCATCCCTATAAATTTGGTAGCTCCCTATATTGATTACAAATGCTATTAGGGGGGTTGTCGCAAATCTCTTTGAAAAAACCATTCAACAACGTGTAATTAAAGCAATAGGTGTTTAGCCTTCCTAGAGTTATGGGATGGAGCCACATATCTTTCATTTATCAATGGTGGCTTATATAAACCCTCTTTTTTCTATGCTATAAGTTTTTTACTTTTGCTAAAAACTCTATCTAAACTTTCTGCAATATAAGTCCTATAAGAGAAGACCAAGTTTCGCTATCATATGAAAAAAAGTCTTTTCTAGGTAAACACAAAAAAATTCTATTTTGTTCTTCCTTTCACATTTTATTCATATAAAAAATGTGTTCTAGAAAGGGTAAGAAGATTGTATCATCTGAGGGAGATTTCAATTTCAAACTTGAAACTAAAATCGTTAACTAGGGGTTAACTACCATTAGAATAGGCCAAATACTAATATGTGATTCTACTTAACCCTTCTCTATTAGGAGAGGGGACAAGATATATCCCCAAAAAGGCTTCACATCTCAGGGGATAAGTAAGGTATAAGTAAGGTTACTTAGGGCTCTTTAGGATAAGGAACAAAGCACAATATCATATGATCAAGTGTGTTTTTGCTAACTCTAGACAACCAGGAGAATTTACGATAATGTTGCTTGAGATGGATGACCAGGTTACCCAAGTCATTAGCAAAAAATTAGGGTAATTTTATCATTATAAGAAATTCCTTTAGAAAAATGATTGAGAACCAAACAAGGCTTTACCCATCTGACCTAAATTTAACCCAATTAGGTTGACTTGAAATCCTTAGTTTGATCGTAAACTGAACAAAAAACCATTGGTTTGATCAAAAAAGAAACCAAAATCAAAATCAAAACTTAAAACGAATCAAGCTTGCTGAAAACACAAAATCTCAAGGGCTTTCGATCAAAACCGAGAAAAAACTAAGAACACGAAGAACAAATGAAGAACATGAATCAAACAGACTAGTTATAAACAATCCAAGGAGATAGGCATGTTGGAAATCAATCACTAACCGATAACCTAGCTTTTATTCATATCGATTATCCATAAATCAACATGATTTAATCAAAATGAGTTTGGTTTGAAAAAACAAACCCTAGCATTAAAGGTTATTGATACAAATAAACCCTCGATTATTAATTAATCATATCATATGAAGATGCTAATGCAAAAATTAGGATTAAAACAGGTCTAAAACATGCAGCTAAGGGAATGTTCTTGTGAAGAACATTGCCTAGAAATTTTCCAGGAAATCTAGAAAACACATTTTAAGCTCCAAAATCATGCTTTCTTGGTTCACACAAATCACACCACCACATTTACACATACTCAAATCAAAACAAGTAACAAAAAATTGTCAAACTAAAACAGCAAACAAACTCGAGAATTTAAAGCTCAAAGCTGATATTTTAACTTCCAATAGGCCTTAACCAAAACCATAATGGAAGAACCTGTATTAGCCAACAAAAAAAATAATCACAAACCTTATTGTCATATTTGGTAGATTTTAAAACAACTTTTTTTCCCCATCAAAATCAATCCAATAAATACCATCTAAGTATTTAGAAACATCAACAACCAACTCAAAGCAACATTTAAACAATAAAACAACTCTTTTTATGTATTAATTGAAACCAAAACCAAGACCAATACAACACCAAAAATGCTTAGAAACATCATCATTTATGAACATGCTACAAATATGCCTCATGAACATCATCTACAAGATTAAATTAAGGTTTTTATTCTTTTTTTTTTTCCAAACTTGCTACTTTCTCCCAAAGTTGAAGAAATCCTTGTACTAGGCTCTTGAACCTTCACATTTAGGGTTCCTCTTTTAAGATTTTTCTCCATTTTTTTTTCTCCTTATTTTTTTCTTTGCTCTTCTTTTCTGGATCTTCAGTGGGTATTTATAGGTTTTTACTAGGATTTCTTGATTGACTCGATCAAGGATTGATCATGATTGATGAATGCTTGACCCTTCGATAGAAATTGAAGGGTTTTAGGTAGGTTTTAAAAGTTGGAAGCTCTGTACTTTGTTGGTGTTGCAATGATGATTTTGTAACAAACTTGGTTTTGGAGATTTTGGTGATTTTGCTAAACTTGGAGGCCAAATAGTTGTTTTCGGTCTTATGATCTTATGGAAATTATTTCCAACTAGTGATAAGAACCCATTTAAGAACTATCAAGTGTGAACATATAAAAAAATAATGGTTTTTGTACAATGGGTATCACAGTTAAGGCAGACTGAGTTGATCACTTACGAGATTTTGCTGGAGCAACTACGATGCAAACATCATTGAAGATCTTGAAGTTGGTATAGGAGGTGCATAACTTTCATTTGGATCCAAATTTGCTCGATTTAAAGGCTTGTAACTTCATATTCATTCGTTTGAAGATGCCAACTCGATCAACCCAAAATTGTCCATAAATATGTGTTTTGAATATAAACTACATAACATGTTGTCTAGGTTAAATACAAAAGATTAGGGTTTTTAATTTGTGATTTGTCTAAAATTAAATTTAGTTCCTAATCTCTTATTTTTTTTTTTAATTTTACATGTAATTGCCTTCAAATTTTCAATTACATACAATTTTATCCCTAATTAAACCAATGTCAGGCTTTGAAGTTTAGCTCCCTTTTCAATTTAGTCATTGATTATCAATTTATGCATTTTGACCGTCAATTAATCAATAACTTCTATTTTTTTAATTAACCCCTGATTAAACCAATGCCAGTCTTTGAAGTCTCACACCTTTTACAAATTGGTCATTGGTTTTGAATTTCTTCAATCAAGTTTCTAATTGCCTATCAAACTTCAATATTTATGCAATTAACCTCCTGATTTGATCAAATTAACTTTTTAAAATTGCGATTTAACCCCAAACTTCAATTGCTTCTAATTAAAGCTCAAATTGAACTCAAAAACCATTTTTTCTTGCAATTAATCCCTTAATAACTCAATTAACCCTAGAAAATTTTAATTGAGTTCTTAAACATTCAATTTTGATTTTTTCTTCATAAATTAATTTTTTCTTGTCAATAGGGCCTCCATCAGTCTAAATTGAACTATCATTTTTAGCCATCTCTTTCCAAAATGGTCCTTTAATTCCTCCTTCATGCAACTTGCTCCCAAACTCAATTCTTGCTAATTTTTGTACCATCCCACTAAGATACTCTTTCCAGCTCTTGGATATTAGTCTAAATCCTTCTGTATTTTTTTATGGGCCCTAAAATAGGTAACAATATTTTTCATTCATTTTTTACACATTTTTTTCCTTAATATTTTTGCTCTCCCCCGCCATCCTATTCATCTAAAACCTATATATCTTTCTTTTCATATTCTCTTCTTTCACCTTCTACAAATCTCCACACCCTTCTCCTCTTTTCTTTCCTTTTCCTTTTCTTTTTATTTATTATCATCTTTTTTTTAGTTGCTTAGAAAGGGGGTTTGCAATGTTCACATTATTCTCATATCCTCTCTTTAATTATCACTATGCTCATTAAATATTTTTTGATTTTTTCCCTAATTCTAAAAAAATTGTTAACATGCAAAATGATAAATGAAAAGGTTGGAAATCATGAAATGATCGAGAATTAGCCTAATTACATCGAGAATACATTTTATTAAATTTTTTTATTTTTATGTTCTTTTTTTAAATTTGATCAAAATGGTGGCTCGAAATCGAGTTACTTTACAACATTGTGGTTATAGTGGCAATTTTAATTTATCAATGATATGGTTGCCAATAACAGTTTCACAACTACCATTATCAATAATTAAGTCAAACACGTTATTATTTATGGTGTATCCGTTGTGAGATAACTTATTTTGCTGTGGATCCTTCAAAACCTTTGGCATTAATAACATCTTCTAAAACACGTAGGCCTAAGCCTAGTCATCATATTTATACAGATCTTCCTCATCATCTTTGTCAGGCTCACACAACTCGTCTTAAACTTTAGAATGTTCTTACGCGTACTACCTCTTGATCATGTTGATTGATTTCTATATTCTATAATCACTGAAACAATGCCTTCCTTTCTCTTATTTAAAGCATTAACCTATAATTAGTTTGATGTAGGGGCTGTTTTGCTTATTTGCTTCAACTTTCCTTCCTAGAGTTCTGTCAAACTTAATATCATTTTATTTGATAGGTGGTTATTATGATGTTTGAACTGCCTTTTCATTACCAGCAATATTGAATTTACTTGCGTCGTTCTTGACCTCTTGGAAGGATCAAATTTGCTACCACTACCAACCATTTCTTTCAACAACATCTTAGCCTTCATTGCTGTATTCCTTGACTCTATAAGCATAATAATATCTGCACTCTAATCTTATCATAACATTCTAAATGGCCTCTACCTTTGCATTGCAAGGTGGGAAGATGATGATATTATCTTTATTCATCAAAGAGATCAACTTGCTTTGATACCAAATGACCAATTCAGGGTTTTTTAAGTTATAGGTTACAACTCTAAATTGTAAGAAAAATTTGTTTAATCTGTTATGAAATTCAATAACTTATAAAACTAACTTGAAAAATAACACACCAACAGCTAGCAAAACCAACCTAATCTATGTATAAAAAAAAAAGAAAACTAAAATTAACTTAAAACTAATTAAAAACTGAAAATAATAAAAAAATTAATAAACGTCTTTTGAGCCTAATTTGAGAGGCTTCCCAATCTTAGCTAGTTATAGCTAGTCAATCTCTTATAAACCTGGGTTTGTAGAAACTATTGACAGTTACAACTATTTTTGTTAGATTGGCTATTTAGCATGTTTCACGAGCATTATCATATCTATTTGGTATATAAACCCATCAGTTGTGGGTCATTAATATACCAAGCCAACTCTAGTTTCTTTTTCTTCCCATAAAAGAAAATTTCATAAACCATTTTTGTTATGAGAAAAAGGTAGGCTGAAGGGATGTGATTGATGTTTTCTTAACGTAGCAAATAGCTTGCTCTGAGACAGGCTTCTGGAAATGAAATCGAAGCACATTTAAGTCTGAAGTTATGGAAAAGCAACCACTGTTGCAGACATTACATTCACGGTGTTAAATAATATTTATATAGTCTTATTTAGTAAGGGTAGAATAATACTTTTAGTTTAACCTATATACACTTTATTTGTATTTAAGTTAAGACTATGCACTCATAATATACAGATCATTCAGAATCCTAGCCTCCTTTTTTGTCTTTCATCTTAATTATTTTAACATGGTATCAGAGTTGGGTTTATGGAATGAGACTTAATCCTGAACACAACTTCGCGGATCCAATTCTAGGGTGAGTTGGCTGGGGGTTTGCAGGGGCAGCGCTTCTGCAAAATTTTTTGGAGTGATATTTTATCTTCCGTTTCTACAAAATTTGGTATTTCAACAGTTTCTGCAATTATTTTGGTATTTCTTCTTCCCTTCAGCTTCTGTAATTTAGTATTTGCGTTTAGTTTCTACAAATTTGTTTTGTGTTTTGGAGTAATCGTATAATTTTGAGAAGATATTTGTTTAGTTCTGTAATCTCTGTTCAGTTTTTGCAATTTGGTATTTTGTTTTCCACTGCTTTTGCATTCTGGTTCTCTGTGATTGTTGATTATGGCTACTGAAAGAGATGATTCACTTCAGTCTGTGAGTGTGAGGTTGGATGGGAAGAACTATTTGTATTGGAGCTATGTAATGAGAAATTTTCTTAAGGGTAAGAAGATGTGGGGATATGTTAGTGGAACTTATGTGGTACCTAAGAATACTGAAGAAGGAGATATTGCTTCGATAGATGCATGGGAAGCAAACAATGCAAAGATCATTACTTGGATCAACAATTCTGTTGAACATTCTATAGGCACACAGTTGGCGAAGTATGAGACAACAAATAAGGTTTGGGATCATCTGCAATGGTTATTCACGCAGTCAAATTTTACAAAACAGTATCAGTTAGAGAATGACATATGAGCTCTTCACCAGAAGAATATGAGTATTCAGGAGTTCTATTCTGCCATGACAGATATTTGAGATCAATTAGCTCTTATAGAATCGGCAGAATTAAAGGCATGTGGTGCCTATATTGAGCGTAGAGAACAGCAATGATTGGTACAGTTTTTAACAGCACTTCACAGTGATTTTGAAGGACTTAGAGGTTTAATTTTACATCGTTCTCCACTGTCTTCTGTTGACTCTGTTGTCAGTGAGTTATTGGCTGAAGAAATATGTCTTCAATCTTATTCTAAAAAGGGAATCCTTTTTGCTTTAAATCCTTCGGTACTAGCAGTACCTTCTAAGCCATTCTCTAATCATCAGAACAAGTCCTACCCAAGGGTTGGCTTCGATGAGTGTAGTTTCTGTAAGCAGAAAGATCATTGGAAGGCTCAGTGTCCTAAGTTGAGATATCAGAATCAAGCTTGGAAGTCTGGCAGCCAGTCACAATCTAATGCTTATAGACCACCTCAGGGTTATAAACCACCACACCACAATACCGCAGCAGTAGCTTCCCCAGGCTCTATTACCAATCCTAATACTTTGGCTAAGCAATTTCAGAAGTTTCTCTCCTTGCAGCCACAAGCAATGTCCATTTTTTCTTCCATAGGTCAGTTGCCTCATAGTTCCTCAGGTATGTCACACTTTGAATGGGTCTTGGATTCTAGTGTTTCCTATAATATGTCTTAAGATTCTTCATCTTTTACCTTTGTGTCTCCTTTGTCCTCCATTCTTGTTATAACTGCTGATGACACTCCTATGCCTTTAACAGGTGTTGGTTCTGTTGTCACACCTCACTTGTCTCTCCTTAATGTTTATCTTATTCCAAAACTCAAATTAAATCTTGCATCTGTTGGTTAAATATGTGATTCTGGTGATTATTTAGTTATGTTTTCTGGTTCTTTTTGTTGTGTACAGGATCTGCAGTCTCAGAAGCTGATTGGGACAGGCCGTAGGGAGAATGGACTATATATTTTGGATGAGTTAAAAATGCCAGTTGCTGCTACTGCCACTGCTATTACTACTGTTGATTTGTCTTCCTTTCGTTTGAGTCTTTCATCTTCTAGTTTTTATTTATGGCATTCCTATCTAGGTCATGTTTTGTCTTCTCGTTTGAGATTTTTGGCATCCACAGGAGCTTTAGGAAATTTGAAAACTTATGACATTTCTGATTATAGTAGATGTAAACTGGCAAAATTTTCTGCTTTACCTTTTAATCGAAGTATTTCTGTTTTTTCTTCACCATTTGATTTGGTTCATTCTGATGTATGAAGACCTTCTCCTGTTGCCACAAAAGGAGGGTCTCGATATTATGTCTCTTTTATTGATGATCATACTCATTATTATTGGTTTTATTTAATGAAACATCGTTCTGAATTCTTTGAGATATATACAGCTTTTCGAGCTCTTATCAAAAGTCAACATTCTGCTGTGATCAAATGCTTTAGGTGTGATTTGGGTGGGGAATACACCTCTAATAAATTTTGCCAATTGCTTGCCTTAGATGGAACCATTCACCAAACTTCATGTACAGATACTTCTGAGTAAAGTGGTGTTGCTGAAACAAAACATATGCACATTGTTGAAACTGCTCGTTCTCTCTTATTGTCTGTTTTTGTTCCTAATGAGTTTTGGGGAGAAGCTATTCTTACTGTTATAAGTTTGATTAATACGATTCCATCTTCTCATAGTTCGGGTCTATCTCCTTTTGAAAAGTTACATGGGTATATCCCTGATTATTCATCATTTAGAGTCTTTGGTTGTACTTGTTTCGTTCTTCGTCCTCATGTAGAATGTAGTAAGCTATCCTCTCGATCCGTTATTTGTGTCTTTCTGGGTTATGGTGAAAGTAAAAAAGGGTATCGTTATTATGATCCAATAACTCAGAAACTTTATGTGTCTCGTCATGTTGTCTTCCTTGAGCATATACCTTTCTTTTCTATTCCATCCACTACTCACAGTTTGACTAAAACTGATCTTATTCATATAGATCCCTTTTCTGAGGATTCTGGTAATGATACCTCTCTCCATGTTCGATCAATTTGTACTCATAACTCTGCATGTACTGGTACTTTACTCTCTGGCACACCTGAAGCTCCATTCTCATTTACAGCCCCTCAAGCTTCATCTGAGATTGTGGATCCACCTCCACGTCAGTCCATTCGCATCCGTAAGTCCACAAAACTACTAGATTTTGCTTATTCTTGTTCTTCTTCATCATTTACTTCCTTTTTAGCTTTTATTCATTGTCTCTTTGAGCCCTCTTCCTATAAAGAGGCAATTCTTGATCCGCTTTGGCAGCAAGCTCTAGATGAGGAACTTTCTGCTTTGCATAAGACAGATACTTGGGATCTGGTTCCTCTACCTCCTAGTAAGAGTGTTATTGGTTGTCGTTGTGTGTATAAGATCAAGACTAATTCTGATGGGTCTATTGAGCAATACAAAGCTAGGCTGATTGCAAAAGAATACTCTCAACAGTATGGTATGGACTATGAGAAGACATTTATCCCGGTTGCAAAAATGACTACTATTCATACTCTTATTGTTGTAGCTTCGATTCATCATTGGTATATTTCTTAGCTTGATGTTAAAAATGCCTTCTTGAATGGAGATCTTCAAGAAGAAGTTTATATGGCACTCCCTCCTGGTATTTCACATGACTCTGAATATGTTTGTAAGCTTAAGAAAGCATTATATGGTCTCAAACAAGCACCCCGTGCTTGGTTTGATAAATTCTTTATTGTGATCTCGTCTCTTGGCTTTGTTTCTAGCAGTCATGATTCTGCTCTTTTTATTAAGTGCACTGATGCAGGTCGTATCATTCTGTCTTTATATGTTGATGACATGATTATTACTAGTGATGACATTGATGGTATTTCAGTCTTGAAGACAGAGTTGGCTAGACGATTTAAAATGAAGGATTTGGGTTATCTTTGATATTTCCTGGGTATTGAGGTAGCATACTCACCTAGAGGTTACCTTCTTTCTCAGTCGAAATATGTTGTAGATATTTTTGAGCGGTCTAGACTTACTGATAACAAGACTGTAGATACTCCTATTAAGGTCAACGCGAGGTACTCTTCTTTTGATGGTTTACCTTTGATAGATCCTACTTTATACCGCACTATTGTTGGGAGTTTGGTATATCTCACCATTACTCGTCCAGATATTGCATATGATGTTCATGTTGTTAGTCAATTTGTTGTTTCTCCTAGTACTGTTCACTGGGTAGCTGTTCTTCGTATTTTGCGATATCTTCGGGGTACAGTTTTCAAGAGTCTTTTACTTTCATCCACCTCTTCCTTGAAGTTACGTGCATACTCTGATGCTGATCATAGTAGTGATCCCACAGATCGCAAGTCTGTTACCGGGTTCTGTAACTTTTTAGGTGATTCTCTTATTTCTTGGAAGAGTAAGAAACAATCTATTGTTTCTCAATCATCCACCGAAGCAGAATATCATGCTATGACATCTACTACCAAAGAAATTGTTTGGTTACGTTGGTTACTTGCTAATATGAGAGTTTCCTTTTCTTATCCTACTCCTATGTATTGTGACAACCAGAGTTCTATTCAGATTGCTCACAACTTGGTTTTTCATGAGTGAACTAAGCACATTGCTTTACCATCTCAAGCATGGCACCATTGCTTTACCTTTTGTTCCTTCTTCCTTGCAGATTGTAGATTTCTTTACTAAGGTGCATTCCATCTCTCGTTTTTGTTTTCTGGTTGGCAAACTCTCGATGCTTGTAGCTGCCGTATTGTGAGTTTGAGGGGAGATGTTAAATAATATTTATGTAGTCTTATTTAGTAAGGGTAGAATAATACTTTCAGTTTAACTTATATATACTTTATTTGTATTTAGGTTAAGACTATGCACTCATAATATACAGATCATTCAGAATTTTAGCCTCCTTTTTTGTGTTTCATCTTAATTATTTTAACACACAGGAAGGAGGTTAGTTGTGAGAATACTTGACAAGTTATTTGTATTGCTATAAAACCGAGCTCATAATTTGTGGAAGAGAAATCTGCGATAGGTAGATCAAGCTTGAGACTGGTAATTTTTTATTTATTAATAAATTCTTTCCTCTCTCAAAGTTAAAAAAAAAGAAGAAACTTTTTCTTGTCTACCTAGTAACATAACAACAAGATGGATTGCATAACTATGTTATAAGGAAGACTGCTATTCTTTTGAGTGGTCTTTGGCAAATCATTTACCTTCCTCTGATTTTTGAAAATTTGGCTTCCTGTGAGAGAGCATTCTGACTCTTTTGAAGATGAAGGAAGAGCTGGCCATATGATAGTAGGACTTTCAGGAGGTATTAGTGGAGCTGCTTCCCCTGAAAGAACCTGCAAAACAGTTCTCATGAAGGGCCTTTGGTGTGGGTTTGGATGGCAACAGGGTACCCTTAGAAGATGTAAACACTCCAATCCATCCTTTGCAAACTCCCCATTCAATTTGTGATCGGCTACATCCAGGAATCGTCCCATCCTGTGGAATTCCCATAGCTAATAAGAAATCCCATTGTTATAGTCGTTCTCCTCATCTAGATTTCCAGGCTTCTTTCCACAAACAACTTTCATCATGAGAACACCAAATGCATAAAACAGTTGCCCTTCCGGTTGGAGAACTCTATGGTGCCATGTAACCACTCTTAATTTGTTTAACTAAGTTAATCACTCCAATTACATACTTTTATTGATAAAATCAAGAAGAATTCAAGTAGAAAAATCACACAAATCCTTCCCCTCTCTTTGTTTCAAACCACCGATAAAGAGAGAAAAATGAGTCATTTATAGTCTAATTTTTCTTGTATTTACACATTGGCCCTTATTACTTTTTATTTCTATTTTTATCCCACAATTTTTTTTTTACTTAATTTACACCATAACACCTCCTTTTTTATTTTATCGTATCCCTTCAAAATATCTAAAATCCTTTTATTTAATCTATTCAATAATTTATTTATTTTGTTAGGATTATAATTTATCGGATTTTCACACTGACAGTGGTAATCCAAAATCCAAGTTTGACAAAACAAATGTTAAATGCTATAATTGTCAAAATATATGTCATTATACTAGGGATTGCTGGAATCCAACTAGAAGGGTTGAGGAGAATGTCAATCTTGTTATAGAAGAATAGAAGAAGCCATCTTATTTCTAGTTCATGATGAACGAATACAAGCCAAAGAGAACATATAGTATCTATACAATGGTGCAAACAATCACATATGTGGAGATAGAGACGAGTTTATGGAGCTTGATGAATCAATTAAAGGTAGTAATGTCATATTCGTAGATCATTCATAGGTTTCCAACAAAGAAAATGGTATGATTATCATAAAATTAAAAAATAAAAGTCATTAGTTAATTGGTGATGTCTATTATCTCTTTACTATAAAAAGCAATATATTGAGTTTGGAACAATTATTAGAGAAGGGTTATGAGATTAGAAAGTAGATGATGGTGAGAAATTTAATCTTCTACCGGTTCTTGATGAATAAGAGGATAGCTATGAAAATCATGAAGAATAAGCTATACCTTCACAATTACAATGGTGTCATCTTTAACTTTGTATTCTTCTTCTTTTAGTAGAAGTTCAAGTAATGGTAGCCCATCGAGTCCACCAAGAAGGATTAGTAGTCTTGATGAGCTATATAAGGTAACTACTCCTATTGATAATGACGTAACACTATTTTCACCTTGATTTATGTGATTCTATAGTGTTTCAAGAAACAATAAAGGATGCGAAATGGAGAATTGATATGGATGAAGAGATTGCATCAATCAAGAAGAATGACATATAGAAACCAATAGGTGTCAAGTAGATCTACAAAGAAAAGAAGAATGCAAAAAAAGAGGTGGAGAGATATAAGGCAAGGTTCGTGGAAAAAGGCAATAATTAAAAGCACGAGATTGACTATGATGAGGTTTTTGCTCCCATTGCTAGATTGAAGACTATTTGATTAACCATTGCCACAAATGCTCAACATGGATGAAGAATCTATCAAATGAATGTCAAATTAGCTTTTCTTAATGGTTTTCTTGAGGAGAGGATCTACATTAAGCAACCCATGGGTTATGAAGTGAAGTGATATGAATACAAGGTATTAAAGTTAAACAAAGTCTTGTATGGATTGAAGCAAGCCCCAAGGGCTTGATATAATTGTATTAATGGCTATTTATTAAAGAATAGATTTGTCAAATGTCCCCATGAATATGTTATCTATGTAAAGATCAAAGAGAGTGGTGATACTCTTATTGTATGTTTGTATGTGAATAACTTAATATTTATAGGAAATAGTCCAAAGATGTTTAGAGACTTTAAACAAGCAATGATCAAAGAGTTTGAGATGACGGATATTGGTCTTATGACATACTACTAAAGGATTAAGATCAAACAAGTAGATGATAAAATCTTCATAAACCAAGAAAAGTTTGCAAAGGAGATTCTCAAGAAGTTCAAGATGAAGGATTATGCAAAAGTGAATACTCTAGTTGAGTGTGGAGTGAAGACGTTAAAGGATGATGAAGGGGAAAAGATAAACTCTTCAACATTTAATAACCTAGTTGGGAGTTTAAGATATTTGACATGCACCCATCCATATATTCTTTTTGGAGTAGGGATTGTGAGCATGTTTATGAAGACACCAATCATGACATATTTCAAAACTTTGAAGTGAATTTTTTAGTATATCAATGAAGTATAGTGCAAAAGTGAATACTCTAGTTGAGTATGGAGTGAAGACGTCAAAGAATGATGGAGGGGAGAAGATAAACTCTTCAACATTTAATAACCTAGTTAGGAGTTTAAGATATTTGACATACACCCATCCATATATTCTTTTTGGAGTAGGGATTGTGAGCATGTTTATGAAGACACCAATCATGACATATTTCAAAACTTTGAAGCGAATTTTTTAGTATATCAAAGGTATTGATGATTTTGGCTTGTTTTAAAGATACTCTAATAGCTTTGACCTTGTGAGTTATGGTGATAGTGATTGGGCTGGAGATATGGATGATAGAAAGAACACTACTAGTTTTGTTTTCTACATCGGAGACATAATATTCATATAGAGTTAAAAAAAAAACAATCTATAGTCACTTTATCAACATGTGAACCTGAATATGTAGCTAGTACATCATGTGTATGTCATTCTATATAGTTAAGAAGATTATTGAAAGAATTTTAAATGCCACAAGAGAAGCCTACAAAGATTTATGTGGATAATTCATTAGCCATTGCCTTAGCTAAAAATCCAGTTTTTTTATGATAGAAGTAAACACATTGACACAAGATTTCATTACTTAAGAGATTGCATTACAAACAAAGAAGTTGAAGTCAAGTATGTAAAGACACAAGATCAAGATGGGGATATTTTCACAAAGCCACTCAAATATAATGTTTTTACAAAGATAAGAGATTTGCTGGGAGTTATGAAAAAATCAAGTTTAAGAGAGAGTGTTGAAAACTAAACTCGATTTCTAGTTTTTTTGAAGAACAGAGGAACCGGTAAACCAGTTAGATTAAATGAATTAGTCAACCGGTTAAAAAACGATCAACCGATTCAGTCAGCAAAATATAATTCTTATTTAGATTATGATTTTCTTGTATTTGTTTAAATTTCTCGATTGTCCAGGACTTTATAATTTTAAAAAAGGCTTCTAATTAAACATTATTAAGGCATTAGAAAAGAGAGAAATTAACTAAAAGAGGTTAGAAAAAAACACTTAATAAAAGTATACCTTGCTCTCAATCTTTTTCTTGTTCTTGAGTTTTTGACTTTGCATTAATTTTTTTTTGGTAATAGTTGAAAGTTTAATTGAAAAAAAAATTATAAAAATAATAGCTTAACTTATACTAGATGAACAAGCAGAGGAAAGGAAATCATACAAACGGTCAATCTTTCTTTCTTTTTTTTTTTTGCAATATTATTTTAATCTTATACGACACCAATCTTTCTTCCATCAGTTACTGTCAATATCTCCTTTATAACTTTTCCTAGTGTCAAATTCTACTGCAACAATCTTTGCTTGATATGCCCCATTAGTAGTCGCGTTTACGATACCA
>Ga0325411_1004353_pt1 | contig 15895 bp, 10 predicted proteins | sample PopdelMetagenome_13_FD_206181 | JGI IMG/M metagenome (GOLD analysis project Ga0325411, IMG submission 206181) | Populus deltoides microbial communities from Bellville, Georgia, United States - Xylem-PdIQD-R4 | ecosystem: Host-associated > Plants > Phyllosphere > Stem > Wood/Secondary xylem...
GGATAATAAAGTTTTTTTATAGGGTTTATTAGTTATTATTATTTTGATCAAGAATAAATAGGTCTTTTTACATTTTAAAAAGCAAAATAAAATGACTAAATTAGTATTATAGCAAAACTTATTTATTTATCCTAATTTTTTAGTTATTATCAAGTTAATTAAAGAGCAATTTGATATTTTTAAAATATAAAATATAACTTAAAAAACAGTTGGCTAGCATGAGCAGATGAGAGATGCTCGTGGTCTTCTAGCAATGTATTTAATGTTTCCTGGCTTCTAAACGATACATTTCACCATTGTGTTAGAAGCGTCAAGGTGTCTCTATCTAAGTGAGGCGGCACGTGTCATTGTTTATGTGATGGTGTTTCACCAACAGTCTTTTCTTCTTTTTTTTCTCTTTTCTCTCTCCTCACCTTGAAATTCACGCATGCCGTTCAAAATTTAGTTCTTTATTTTTTAAAAAATTTGTTTTTGGTTCTTTTGTCAAAGTTTGATTTGTTTTTAATTTCATACTTGAATTCATAATTGTGATTTGTTATTTTTTTCAAATCTAGTCCTCATTCCTTTAATTTTGATTTTCTATTTTGGATCCATTTAAGAACTTGATATATTTTTTTTAATTTTTGCTTTCAATACAAAATTTTAATTTGTACTCTCATTTTTCAAGTTTGGTTTCCATACTCTTAATTTCTATTTTTTTATCATTTTTTTTATTTCAACCTTCAACATTTGATTTGTTGGGAATTGGACTTTATGTATTTTTTAGATGGGGTGCTTTTGATTTAGAGACTCAGGTCATGGATTTGAAAAGTTAACACAAGTTATATTTTTTTTATATTTCACCCTTAGATGTTGTTTATTTTGCAAAATGAGCTTTGTGATTTCCTTCCTTTTCTTTTCAATCAAGTTATCACAATCTCATGACTTGGAAAATAGATTTTGCCAATTAACTCAATTATTTTTCTTAGGTTGCTTAGATTTATCTCTTTCTTCAATTTTGTCTTTCAAAATTGAATTCTTTTTAAAATTAAGTTTTATCATTTATTTTATTTTTTTGCATTTTATTAGATTATCATGTTCATATGATTCAACACATAACATTCTATTAAGTTCAATTGTGTCACGCCGAGTCAACAACTACCTAATTTAATTTAAAACTCAACCTAAATAGAACCATATCAACAAGTAATAAGATGAACCCATGTAGCCAAACTGGGTTTAATGACACTCGTTAAAATGAGGATGCTCACCAAGCTCTAGTTATCATCTTCACGTTTCAGTATAATTATGCAATTATGAATATATGATGGTAGCTATTCGAGAAGGGGAACTTGTGATTAAGACGGTGTTTGGATATGCTGGTGCGGCTGCGGTTGAAAGAAAAGCAGTGTAACACATGTTTGGTTAACTACTAACCATAGTTTTTTTTATGTGGGTCCCACTGCAAACTGCGGTTGAATTGCAAAAAGTTAAAAGCGATTACGCATTGATTTTCATGCGTTTCTCCTCTCTCTCATCACCGACAATTTGCAATTAACTTTCCCAACTGTCCTCATCCCTCTTTCACCCAATTTCCCAACGGTCACAAAAATCCAACAAATTGTTCACAGAACATTGATCTACACTCCCATTTTCAACCTTCCCCATACTGTTCCTTCATGCGTTTTACCTCTCTCTCACCACCGACACTTTCCCAGTAACCACGGTCATGGAAATGGTCCTCTAACTCATAAATTTTTCTGTTACAATTGCAGATCAATGTATAGCATTGATGAACTAAACCCCAATTTCCTTCCCCATACTGTTCTTCTCTCTCATCTCTTGCTTCAACCCCGTTTCTATTTTACCCTAAAACCACCAACACACAGAACGACGCCAGAGCAAGCTTCTTCCCCTCTGTCTCTTCTTTCCAAACGAAGATCGAAAACACAAACCTTCACCGATTTGTCCCTCCATTGTTATAATTATAGAAAAAACCCAAGAGATTCGTGCTGGGAAAGGTCCACGAGCGAGATACCGGTAAGTACTGTGCGTTCCCCTTGTCAATTTTGTTTAACATGTTGCTCAAAATCTAATTTCTGTAATAGGTCTCTATTGTTTTTGTTTTTGCAGAACAAAGCTGCAGGACCGTGTGGTTTGCAGAACAAAGAGAGAGACTGAGGTAATGTTTGTGCCTTATCTCCATCTTCATTTTTGTTTTTTAGATGAAAAATTGCATGTCTGTGCTACTGCATGCTCGATTACTGTTAACACTATAATTGTTGAATTGATCTATAAATTTCGTTGCTGTTGCTGCTTGTGTTCTATTTACTATGCCTTCGTCAAAGTTTTTGAATTTATAGCAAATTTCATTGCTTCTTCTGCTTGTCTTCTGCTTTGTATATGTTTTAAATTTTTTTTACTTGAAAACCTGCATTTCTGTGATGCTTCTGTGTACTGTGTTACCCATGTTAATTTTGTAGTAATTGTAGCTCAAAATCTAATTTATGTTCTGGATCTCCATTGTATCTGTTTGCAGGACAAAGCTGTAAAACCGTGCTGTTTTGGACACCTAAAGAGATAGACTGAGGTATGTTCCTGCCTTATCTCCATCTTCATTTTCATTTTTTAAATGAAAAATTGCATGTCTGTGTACCTGCATGATCAATTATTGTGTGTTCTGCAATTGATAAATTTCATGGCTGTTGCTGATTGTCTTCTATTTACTGTGCCTTCATCAATTGTTTTGAATTTAGCAAAATTTAATTGCTTTTATGTACTGCTTGTCTGCTGTTGTTCTTTGTTTAAATCTGGTTTCATTTTGTATGTCTACTACCAGCTGACAGTGCTACTGCTAGATTATTTGCTTACTGGAAACAATGTGATGCTTTGAAATTTCATTTATGTGTTGTTCTTCATGGTCTGATATGTTTACTATGCACATTGATGTTGTTTCTGTTTGAGCAACCGTAGATTTCTTTACTGTGCGTGTATTTATTGTAATCGTAATGAGTGCCCTGTTAGCATGTCGTGTATGATTACTTTTATTTCTACTTTTGCAGTCAAAATCAGAATTTTAAGTTTCCTTTTGTGTGTTTGCATGCTGCAAAAGAAAGCTGGGTTACTTTGAATGTAGAAATAGATTCTGTTCTGTTTGTTTTTTTCCCTCTGTTTTTAGCTTTCAAACAGCATGATGACAATGAAGTGTTGCTTGATAATTCAAATATTATATCATGGCTAAAACTAAGTTTTCTGAACAGTTGAGAATTAATGGGTTTCAATTAGTTTTCATTACAAATTTACGGGAACATTCTCATTCAAATACATGCATGGTTAATGTTTGTTGCTAACCACACAGCTTTTATAAATGCTGAACATTGAGTGTTTTATTATTGTTTTAGTCCATGATTTATGTATGCGCCACAATGTAATTGATATCATTGATTGATTTCAAACTTTTGTTAAATGTTTTAAAAGATATCATGGACGGTCTTGAATCTTTTGATAAGGTTGCTTGGATAAAGGAAATGTTGCATATATTTTGTGATATATGCATTAAGGCAATTGATATGGGAATGAGACCTAATACTCATTTCGATAAAACGGGGTGGAAATTTCTTATAACATAATTCAAAGAACAAACTGGCCATGCATTCACTAAAACATAATTGAAAAACAAATGGGATGGATGCAAAAAGGATTGGAGGATATGGAATAAGCTGGTTTCTGAAACTGATGTTGGCTGAAATAGTGAATTAGGCACAATTTCAGCTAGTGATGAGTGGTGGAAACAAAAAATTCAGGTACATTCCTTGTCATCCTAACAATTTCTTTTATTGTTGTCAAATTCCAACACCAAAATTTTACTAGTCTTGATCCTTAATTAATTGATTTAATTTATATGCAGGAAATCAGAGGAGCCAAAAAATTCAGACATGTCGGTATTGAGCCGTCTTTGAAGAATAAATTTGACCGAATGTATTCCAACATTATCGCAACTGGAGCGTTTGTATGGGCTCCTTCATCAGGTGTACCTGCTGATAGTGATGTTGATCCTGGTACAAGCAATGTCGACATTGCTCATGATGGTTTGGAAGAAGGTAGCGGTGATTCGGAGGAAGATGTGATTCCAGATTTCCAGACTGACATGACTCGAATGGTCGGAGGGATAAATATGTCTAGCAACAGCAACACAAAAAGCGGTGACAAAAGAAAAGAATAAGATCATTATGATGTGCGAGGTAGAAAGAAGAAAACATCTGGAATTCAGCTGCTGTCAAGGTGCAATCAACTACTTGAGAGTATATCGACTAAGAGTGATTCCACGTCTGTTAATTTGGATCGCGAAGGCTGTAGTATTCGCGAGGTGATGGCTGAGCTGCACTCAATTTCTGGAGTTTCAATTGAAGATGAGTTCCATGACTTTGCTACAGAGTATTTGAGTTTAAGAAGGAAAAGAGAAATGTGGGCTAGTATGGGTGATAAGGAGCAGAAGTTGAGATGGCTACAACGAATGTATGCACGCACTAAACGTGCTTAGCTGACATGGTATTATTATATTTTCTTAACCGTTAATCAATTAACTATTCACTTGCTTAATGTATTTATACAAGTTTGTTTTATTGTTGCAGAATAATGGGATACCGATTTTTAAAAAGAGTTTTTTCCTATTGCCGAAGTTTATCTGAGTCATTGTATTCTTCCACATTTCGTGTTGAGATATATGGGCATTTCCATTTGCGGTAATTTTTTTACTATTGTATTTATATTAAACTGCTTTTCAGGAGCTAATATACTTGTATGAGGATATTGTTTGTTTTTAATGTTGTATTTTATCAATGAATTAAAACTGTCACTTTTGTTGTTATTAATGTTAAATGGTTGACCATTGGATTGAATTTGTTGATAATTTTCCTTCACTGTGTTGTTCCCTGAAGGTCTTGAATATTGAATGTTGTTGTTAAAATGTATGTTCTATTATAAGCTACCATGTGCAGCCTTGTTTGTTTTCTTTTATGCCATGAGTTTATGGGAGTTGTTACCTTGTATGTCCAGCTGTAATTGTAATAAACCATGTGCAGCTACTGTGTGAAATGTTGGTGTGTTTTCTTTTCTGCCGTGAGGTGATGGGAGCTGCAGCCTTGTGTGTGAAGCTGTATTCATTGATATTCCATGTGCAGCTACTGTGTGAACATTTGTTTGTTTTCTTTTTCTGCTGTGAGTTGATGGGTGCTGCATGGTGATAAGAAAGCTGCAAGTAATTGAGATACCATGTGCAGCTACTATGTGAATATTTGTTGGCCTTTTCTTTTTCTGCTGTGAGTTGATGGGTGCTGCATGGTGATAAGAAAGCTGCAAGTAATTGAGATACCATGTGCAGCTACTATGTACTTGTGCAGTGTGATAAGCAGCATTTGTTTTCTTTTCTGCAGTGAGAATTGATGGAAGCTGATGCCTTGTTTGTTAATGTTATTCATTGCTGTTAACATGATGTTTCAGCTATTGTGTGCAAGTGATTTTTGAATATTGTCTCAGCTACTGTATGCATGGGAGCCAGTGCATGAAATATTTGTGTATTGTGCTACTGTAAATGCTGTTTGAGCTGCTGGATTTGTCACTGATTATTGGAATACATGCTGCTCTCTTTGGTGCGTTGTTGTTGGAGTTCGTATATATAAATTATGTTTATTTTGTAAGGTGTCAATTGAATCTCCTATTACAGTTCTTGGAATACAATATTTGGTTCTGTTTAGATGATTTCTGTACATGTGTGCACTGTCATGGTGATCAAAAAAGAAAAAAAAATGGGCCAAGAAATCTTGAATAATAGAATGAGAACAAAAGGTGAAAAAATACATGTCAGAATTATTAGCTGTAAAATTAACATTATATGTTACTTTTACAGTCTATACATGTGATAATGTACTGTTATTGAAAGCTGAATAAAATTACTTGTAAAAGAGACGTAAAAAGCAGTGAGTTTTTTCTATATAAAGAGGATTGTTTGTGAGCCAACTTTCAAGTAACTTTTTTGCTTCATAACAAACCTCTCAAACCTCAACTGCATTTCATATAAGCAAGTGATACAAGCAAGTGGAACATTGTTTTTGTTGGCTTTACAGGTATGAAAAAACTTATGTTGCACCAACTATTTGATAGTTCTTTTATATTGAATGATATTTAATTATTTAAATATTTTTATTAACAACATATAATTTTTTGTTTATTTCATGTAATTGAAGTTATGGATGATTCACGGTTTAATGACATATTTAATGGGGATTTCGATGGCAATTATGATAATGTAATGAACCGCATTATAGACCACATTAATTATCCAAGTTGTGAAGGTAGTGGTGCCTCATTTTCTGGTGCTGGAGATGACAGTGATGGAAACGACGCCGACGATAGTAACAATGACAGTGATGATGACGGTGACGATGACAGTGATGATGACGATGAATTTATTTTAATGAAGCATTTTGATATGAAAAAATTAATTATATGCACAGCTGGAGCTATAAACATGTGTTATATTAATTATATGTATAAAGAACCATGTATGGTTTCGTATAATACAGGGATGCGTTGGTTGACAGAGGTTTTAAGAGGTCATTGGAAACGAAGTGTTAACATGTTCAGGACGGACGCAACCACTTTGTCGAGTCTGTGCACTGAATTAGAAACGCATCATGGCTTAAAACCGTCAAGAAGAATGAGCGTTATTGAAAAAGTGGCAATGTTTCTATTTATAATAGCAGTTGGGGCGTCAAATAGACAAGTGCAGGAACGCTTTCAGCATTCAGGTGAAACTATTAGTAAATGTTTTAAAGAAGTGCTTAAATCATTACGTTTGTTTGCTGTGAAAGTCATAAAACCAGTAGATTCACAATTTACGAGCACACCAAGAGAAATTGCTATGAATCCAAGATTTATGTCACATTTCAAGGTAAGATGATTTTTTGTTTAGTTAAGTAGTTTAATTAAGTTGTTCAAATGAGTATGAAATATGTTATAAATGTTTATGAGTACTTAATTTTTTTTGGCCTGTAGAATTGTGTCGGTGTAATTGATAGAACACATGTTCGTGCCTGCATACCATCTGAAAATCAAATTCCATTTATTGGAAGAAAAGGTGTACCAACACAAAATGTCATGGTTGCTTGTAGTTTTGACATGCAATTCATGTTCGTGTGGGCAGGATGGGAAGGCAGTGCACACGATACGAGTATTTTTCTTGAGGCTATTGACAATAGCAATATCAAATTTCCAAAACCTCCAGAAGGTTGTGATTTTGACTAAATTGAAGATTTGATAATTGATGGAATATAATATTTTTTTAAAAAGTTCTGTTATTAATTACCATGTTGTTATTATTTGCAGGAAAATACTATTTGGTTGATGCTGAATATCCAAACGAGTATGGGTATTTAGGTCCCTACAAAGGCGAGAGGTATAACTTCCAAGAATTTAGGCGGCGTGGACAACCAAGTGGTCGGAAAGAAGTGTTTAATCGTGCACACTCGTCACTACGTAACATGATCGAACGTTCTTTTGGGGTATGGAAACAGAGGTGGAAAATTTTGCAAAACATGCATGCCTATCCATACAAAATACAAGTTGAGATTGTAGTTGCATCAATGGTACTACATAACTATATTAGAAGGAGTTCGCAAGATGATGCAGTTTTTTCTTAGTATGATCGCAACCCCAATTTAATTCCAGATGACTTTTTACCTGATATTGTTCAGGCTTCGGCCGTTCAAGGCTCACAAAGGCCTTCACGTATGGATTTTGTACGCGATGGAATTGCAAATAGCTTAACGGAACAATAAAGGGGTACATTACTGTATAAGGATATTTTATTTTGTTATGTAATCATAATTACAAAACACCTATGTTTTGGAATTATAAATATGTGTCTATATATATCCTTTTAATTAATTCAAATCAAATATAAAACACAAACCATATTAACAAAAAAAAAAGAAACTATTTTTTTAACCACAATTTAAATCACAGTTTTACCAAACACAAAATTGCTTTTTTTCTACCACAATTTCAACCACAGTTTTTTAACCAAACATAAAAAACTACTTTTTTAAAAACCAATACTTTAACCACGGTTTTAACCAAACACCAACTTTTTTTGAAATCAACCTCACAAAAAGTACTTTTTATTAAACAATTTTTTTCAAACCACAACCACAAAAGCTACCACGATACCAAACACGCTCAGATTAGCTAGTGGCCATGGTGATCATCAACAAGAATCAATCCTAGTCCTGGAGTGGAGCATCAAAGCACTCCTCTTTCGCTCTCTCCATCGAATTCTTGTATGCTTTAAACCGCACCCACATTCCACAACCACCTTTCCCTCACCAACCCCAACTTCTCTTAATATCCCTAAACCATAACCCATCTTCAAGCCTTTCCCTGTTGTGATCATCAATCCTTTCTTTTGAATCTATGCGTATGTCATCTAATTTGAAAGAGGGAGTGGAAGTTGTAAGCCTATTAAGGTTAAGAATGTGAGATTTGGGCAAAAGGCAAAAGGCAAAGGGGAAAGGGGAAAGAGGAATGGAAAGGCTGGGGAGTGGGGACCGTCAATTGTGAACTCGAGAGGGAGAGTCAATAAATTTTGTAATTTTTGTCAAACTTGTAAACGTGGTTCGAGTTGACCGAGTCTGCTGATTTTCAAGTTTTTAATCTGATTTTATACGTTATATACATGTTGACTCCAAAATCATATGATTTTACGAGTCAATTTGCGATTTTGACAACAATGGCCTAAACATTTGTTTTATGTTAAAAAAAAATCAGTCTAACCTTAAGTAAAATGCAGACCGTCAATCTAGTGCAAGCTAATAAAACAACAGTTAGAAATTTGTTTTTTTAAAAAAAAAAAACATGTTAATGGACATATATTTAATATTAAATTAAAAGTGGGTTCTACTTATTTTTTCGGTTAAAATTTTATTGAAAAATATTTTTCAACAAACTTACTTTAACCATTAAAAAAACTTATAGGTGGATGTGTAATTAATTTTAACGAATTCTTATTTGATATATTTTTGTGAAACTCATAACAAATCAAAATAATAAGAGATTTTCTTGTAATTTATATAATGGTAAGTTAAAAAGGTTTTTTAAAAAAATGTCTTTAGGGCACCAATACTTTCAGAGAAGTGAGGACTTATACAAAGTGAAATCCACGAGCTTCGGGTCCTAAATCTAGTCTTAGGTTTAGGTTTTGATTTATTACAAAACAGTTTTTTGTTTGTAAAAAATTATTTTTTATTAATTCATTTTGAGTTTGGCTTTGTGCTATAGCTTCTATTTAGGTTATTGTCTATAAAAATAACTTTGTTTTAAGTTTATGTTATTCTACTTTGTGATATAAAATTGTATATGATCTAAACTAAACAATTGCAAGTTTTGATTTTAAATAACTACAACAATTGCATCTAGCCAATCTAGCTATAACGTAACTGTAAGAAACACAGAATGGGGCCGCAATCTTTGAAATTGAAATCATCATTCATCACCATCAAAACTGGTTTCTTTCAGCAAGGAAGATGATGCAGCAGCACACCATCATCCAAGAAACCAGAGAGAATAGAATGCATTACATTTTTTACAAGAACTGAGAACCATATCAATTTATAGCCTTGATCAGAGATATTCACACCAAGGCACAGGAACGTGAACGTGAGGTGGGTGTGCTGTCACATGAACAGTTTCTTTTCTTTAATCGGAGGTGTCCTCAATTTCGAGTTCAATTTCTTCGACTGGCGTTTAGGCTCAAGCTGAGAGCTAGATTGGCTTGATTTCCTCTTTCTACTGCAATTCTTGTTACTCTTTTTCCGAATTCGACAGAGCACAGTATAATGAGGAACATTCTGCATAAGAGAATCATCGAGGGAATACTCCAACATAATCCAGGAAGCATCAGGAGTGCCTATATTGGGATTCTTGTAACAATATCTCCTTCGATTCCAAGTAATTCCTTTGGAATGGAATGAATGAACATCGTCACCATGCCAACGGCCCCCATTGGACCCAACACCACGATCAAATTTGGAGGATTTCATGCCACGGTTTATCTTTCTCAAATTTGTGAAAAAGAAAAGATCATCCTGAGGAGACGGACCAGCCTCAACTTCATCATCATCCTCATCATCACTAGTAGTATTATTGTGTTCTCCAAAATTTTCCCATATTTGCCAAGGCTCCTCATGACCATATAGATCATAATCTTGAACAATGTAAGGGCAAGATAGAGGAAGACCCATGACTTTGTTGTAAAGATAATGGCAAGCAAGTTCAGCCTCTGTAGGGTTAAATCGGAACCCTACAGCATTATTAGCAAGAGACATGATCGATTCCGGAAAGAAACAGAAGATAGCAGCGCGCGGGAGTAAGCCAATCTGAGAGCAGAAGAAGAATAATCCATGCTGCTATACTTCTACTAGTAATTTATAAGAGAAAGAGGGTCAGGTCGGTGCAACAAATTACTGATGAATTGTTTTGTATTACTAGTTGTAAACGGAAAATATATGCAAGGAAAGGAAGGCCTCCCTTTTAATCCCAAAAGAACTTGGACAGACTGATGGTAAATTACCCACGGAAATAACAATAATAAATATGATGATAAAAAAAAAAAAAAAACAATGAGAAATACGATATTATGCACTTGGAAATTGTTTGGTTAGATAGTAAGAATAAAAAACTTCACACATTGTAGAATAATAAAATGAATAAACATTTTTTATGTTTCTAGAGCTCATCGCGAGCAAAATTAATTTATAATCTTGATCCGATTTTATTGAATAAATTTTGTTTTGGTTTCCAATATTTGTAAAAACATCATTAAAAATCTCAGAAACATGCAATTAAATCATAATGACTTGTTTATTCCCATGTTTCTATTTTTTATATATCACAATATTCTAATTGTATGTTATTTGGTCTCGCAAGGTCTATTGTTAGTTGTCCCATACATATTGTCTTCTCATTTACTAAAAAATTGAATAAATGACCTATATTATCTATGCCCAAGGCATTGTCATCGCTATACAATCATGCATGTATCATCTCTAAATTGATCATGAATAGCTTATTATTTGCTTTAATTGTTTCAATTAATCCATCTAGTAACAAAACATCAAAGCTTGATGTAATGATGATGACACATATATTAGCATGTATTTTATCTAATCCAAGTAAAGCGTTATAACTTGTGTTTGCTTCTACCACAAAGAAAGTTGTCTTGGAGGAATTAGACCCAATAGTTAGATCCATCTATAACACTTTTACATCCTATAAAATTTCGGGATAACATTTGCTTTGTAGTGGTACACTATTGAAATTTACTATGATATGCAGAAGTTTTAAATGGCAAGTCATAGCCAATGTTGAATTAGGAAATACGAGGCCTAGTACCTGGTCAACTATAAGTCTTGACTAGTTGATTTTTACTATTTTTGACTCTTTTTTCTAATTTGTTTTTATAGTCACTCTATAGATAAGACTAGATACATGCCCGTTATCCGTTACTGCATTTCTATTTTGTCATTGCGCTAAACTTGGTTCATGTTTGTGCTAAATATGTAATATAATTTATAAACTTTATAAGCTAATAATACAAAGAGAAATTAACACAAACCATAAGCAGTAACATAGATAGAAAGGTTTTAAGATGTAGAGGAGTTAATACACAATCAAGACAGTAAGAGTGAAATCCAAATAAAAATCAAAGCTTGTCCATTGCAATTTTTGTCAAGTCCATATAACATGGGTCTCGCATGCTTGCCAAACCCAAGATGTTGGACTCAAGTAGCTTGGATCTGGCGTGGTTCCCAAATCTAAATCGTTTAGGTATGGCGTGATTTCAGACCCATGGCACTTAGGTCTAGCTTGGTTGCCAGACCCATGATGTTTGGGTCTGGCATGGGAGCTTGGGTTTGGCCTGGTTTCTAGACCAAAATCGCTTGGGTCTGGTGTTGTTCCAGACCCATGGCACTTGGGTCTGGCTTGGTTGCCAGACCCATGATGCTTGGGTTTGGCACGGACGCTTGGGCTTGGCGTGGTTGTCAAATCCAAGTGTCTTGGATCTAGTGTTGTTGCCAAGCCCAAGTAGCTTGGATCTGGCGTCTAGGATTTGCATAATTTTCATGAGCCAGGCAAAGGTAATGGTTTTGTTGAGAACTAAAATACTCATGCAAATGTGTTGAATGGTCTCAAGATATCTAACTAATAATTCCTTGTAAACTTCTGATGTATTGTTAAGGAAAAAAAAGGCAACAAATACTTTTGTCAAACACTAATAAATTTCAATAAATAGATACAGAATTTAAGTTAAACTCTACTATATTGACTACAATTGTTAGATACATGTTCATGTTCTTACAGCTTTAAGAAACTCTAATCAAGAACAAAGAAAAATTACTCTTGCAAATTTCTCTTGTTAACAATACAAGAATATACTTATTGTCCTCCAATAAAATGTTGATTCAACATACTCAAAGTTCTCCACTCTACCCATTAATTTGTTGTCCAAACGTTTTGTTATCCATTTCTAATCCTTCGAACATAACTTAAAAAAAAGCAATAAAAACATGTTGGATCTTTGAAAAAGATCTCACTTTTGATGTTAGAACCCATAAAGTCCACTACTTTTCCTTAAAATTCTATAAGTTTGACGGTGAAATCAAGAATGTTTTCGTTAGATACATCCATTTTGTTAATCTTAAGAACAGACAAAAACAAACCACACAATTTCCTCACCATTAATCATACCATAAAATTCCACACTCTCTTTGTTGTCTTCTTCTCTCGATAGCAACTTTGTCCTCTTCTCTCTCAATTTGGTGCTCTCTTCTCTACCATTTCTTCTACCAATTTGGTTAAGAAAAAAGGGAAGGAGTGAACACAGGAAGCACTTTCTTCATCCTCTCTCTGTAATTTTCTCTTATCCGATTCACTTTCATTCTCTTCGTGGTCTGAGTTATAAAAAGTTAAAAGAAAAAAAAAGAGAATAAGCAATGAACGAGAAGAAAAGGAAGGCCAAAGAAACATTTTTCCACTCGTGAAAAGATGAGAAATTATAGGTGAAATTACTATTACAATCAATAGTAAAAGATATTTTGATCTAAAGTGATTTTCCCACACCAATTAGCTTTTATTATAATAGTTGGTGAGGTTTGGCTTTAAAGATTCATGGAAAAGCGAATAACATATTTATTATAAATATGGTGTCATCATGGTCGCTTGTCTTTCTATCACAAGAAATTTCCAATCTATTATCTTTGATTGTATTTTACTCATCCAATTATTGCATCAATAATAAATATTCAGAAGTATTTCCCTCTTCTTATTATGTACCATCATTATAGAGGGTATCAGTGCCATCTTTTAACATATCAACATCCAAGATGTAAAATCCCAACCCAAAAAAAAAACCAACCCTCAAATTTAAATATAGAAATAATTTAAATAAAAATAATAATCTAATATAGGAGGGATATAAGATAAAGAAAAGTGGGAAATTTGAAATTTTATTTGGTATATTCATCTGGATAATCAGAACCTGTATATGGAAATTCAAAACCCTGATTTTAATTTTTGGAATTATAATGGAATTCTAACAAAAATAAAATAATCAAACGATAATTTATATTTATTTGAAATTTTAAAATATCTTTTTTTAATTTATGTTTCAATTGATATCCCTCCTCTATGAATCTTTATTTTGCTTATTTAGCTTATTTTAACAGAGTTTTTTTCTTTAATTATTCTCTATGTATTTAATTTTTGAAGATATTTTTCAGATTCATCTATAATTTTTTATGTTTTATATAGATAAAATTTATTTTTAAAAATAGAAAAACAATATTTTAGATAATATATGCAACCTTGCATAATTTTGAATTTTTTAATTTTATTCAATTAATCTCATGTGTGTGTATTTTTATTATCGTTTGATTGAATAAAAAAATTGATTGTAATAAATAAATTCAATACACGCAACTATATTTTAAGATCAAATCTTGATATAAATCTCTCACACAATTTTTTTAGTTTTATTTTTAGTTGTCATTAATGAATTTTTTTTATTTATTTACATAGATGGTTCTCGATTTATTTAATTAAATACTTACAAGCTTTTTAATTTGAACTTATAATTTTTTATGTAAGAAAATGTGTCAAAAAAGCTTGCATATCCAAATTTTTTGTTGGAAAAAAAATACAACCTGCAGCGAGACGCAAGCTAAATAGCTAATTAGTAACTAAACATCGTAAGGCCATTAGCCGCAATGTTGGTGACAATGACGCAACTACGCTTCTCTCCTCCTTTATTCTTTTCTTTAGACAATTTGGGACCAAATTGTAACAAAATGAAGTTTGAGAAGCAAAAAGTAAATATTGGATTTTGATGTATTAGGGATTGAAATGAGACTGTCAAAAATTAATAAATTAAATTTTATCACATGAATATACTGTATTTGGTACTTCAAAATGTCAATTCTATGATCTCTAGAAACAATAATATATATACAGCAAAGCTAAAATGTCAATTTCATGAGAGTATGATGCCACTTTTGTCACTATTTGTTGTCTACTAATCACTTTTTCTCTCTCATTTCAATCATTAAAGTTTTTTATTTATAATTTTATCCTTACATGATTTTATATATTAATATTTTTTTCGATTCATATTCTCTATCATATACAAATTGCCTAAAACAAATTATATATTTGCATAATTTGTACACTAAAATAGCAGAACTAACCCTATAAATTACAAGGAAAAGGGAGGAAACCAAGAAGAGAAGAAAAGAAAAGGAGAAACAGCTAGCCTCGATTAAATCTAAACATCTAGCAGGCAAAAATGATTGAGGCAAGTACAATGTATCTATGTAAATCTAATTAAATACTAAAAATAATTAAAAATCTATTTGATATTTTGTTAGTAGTTACTTTTTAAAATATTTTTTTATTTAAAAATATATTATAATAATAAATTTTTATTTTAAAAATTTATTTTGACATTAGAATATCAAAACAATCTAAAATTACAAACAAAAATTTAATTTAAAATTAAAAAATTAAATATATTTTAAAAATACAAAAACAAACTAAGTAAAAATTAATTGTTAGATACGAATAACAAACGGTCTTTCCTAATTAATTCACTTATCAAACGGTCTCATGCATTGAATAAATACATCCCACCAACTAATTAATCACATAAATACAATGTTTCAAAGGGAAATCTGTTGATAAAATCAGTATTTCCGAAACAACTTGATGTATTTCCTTCATGTATATATACTTGTAGAGTAGAGGGGACGAATACACAACAAAATACGAAACATTATAATATTAGAATATATATACTACTAGAAAAGGATACAACAACATAACTTTTCCTAAATTAACAACAATATATGCGGTGGTTGGATTGCCTTTGAGTTCTAAGATCATCCTTTTTCAATATATATATATATATATATATATATATATATATATATATATATATATATATATATATATATCAATCTCCCATCAGACACATTCTCTTGATTGTTTTATTAGGGTTTGCTTGATATATAGTCCTATTTTCTCAAATATGGCGATTAGGGCTCAAAATCGAAAGGAGATGGTTTCTCAACTCGCAAGAAACAATATCATCGTAGCAGACATTCTATCAAGACTGCCTGTGAAGACCCTTTTGAGGTTCAACTCTGTATGCAAGTTATGGCACTACATGATTGACTCTAGCCTTGGCTTCCAAGCCTTGCACTACGATCGATCGCAGAGGAAACCTCGATTCCTTTTGCGGTGGTCTGACTTTGATTTTCAGCCGCTTGAATCCATCGGATGCCGGTATGTGTATAACTTTATTCCGACA
>Ga0325411_1004354_pt1 | contig 15895 bp, 7 predicted proteins | sample PopdelMetagenome_13_FD_206181 | JGI IMG/M metagenome (GOLD analysis project Ga0325411, IMG submission 206181) | Populus deltoides microbial communities from Bellville, Georgia, United States - Xylem-PdIQD-R4 | ecosystem: Host-associated > Plants > Phyllosphere > Stem > Wood/Secondary xylem...
TATATATATATAAACAGTACAACCTCGAAACGATACGCCGAAACACTCCGAAACTGAAACATTCTATTCCAATTGAAAAAACAAAACACCTACCGAAACGGAATTGACAACCTTGGTATTTATGGGTAAAAATAAGATATCACCAATAGAATATCATTCATAATTTTATTAATGAGTTAACAATAACAATGATATTTGCGGTAATTCTTTTTTAATTTTCTATCATATACCGACGGTCTAGTTCCATCGGTAACCTTATCAATAATAGTGATATTTGCAGTAATTCTTTTCAAACTCTCTAAAATATATACTAACAGAGTTGTGTCATAGGTAACTCCGTCGGTAATATTTTAAAAAAAAACATATATTGAACAGAAGTAGAAAAATATAGCAGTGATATTTGCAGTAATTCTTTTTTCAATTATCTATATAAATTCAATTTTTACACATTAACCAAAAAATTTCAACTCGGTAATAAAATTAACAAAATATAAAATGTACTCATTAAATAAGTCATTATTTATTTCATCACAAAACACCCAAGTCCAAATTTTGATATAAGTTTCATCAATTTACAAACAAATAGAATTTTATAAAATCTAAAAATAAACTTTAACTTGTACAAATCATAAATCCATACAACAAATTTATATGAGAAAAAACTATGAAAACAAGTAAACATCCAAATAAAATACATATACTACAAAAAATATGAAAAAAAAAAATTAACATTTTAAAATTGAGTTTAAATAAAAAAAATGGTAGATTTACTTACTTAAAGTGGAGAATCCCTAAAAAAATTTGAATCAAAACACGAATGTTAACAAAATAGGTGTTATGGTGGTCGAATTTGTTGTGGGAGGTTGCATTGTATTGAGATTGGGAGGGGATGGCTATTTATTGCAGAAAAAATACATAATGAAGAAGAAGAAATGGGGGAGGGGGAGAGAGGGTCAATCCTCAGGTCATAAATTAACCGACAACATTACCGACAAAATTATTATGTCAGTAACTCTATCGATAAAAATATCATGTTATTGTACGATTTTTCTTTTTAAATCCCATTGTAATACCCTCTGTAATTCCCTTAGCATATATCGAGGGAAATTCTTCGTCGGCATATTCACATACAAACTTTATCATTAAGTTAATTCCGTTGGTAATACCGTCTGTCAAAGTTATACATCATCGTACTATTTGATTTTTTTTTATTTTTTATTTTTTTATTGTAATTCCAACAATAAATATCGAGCAAATTTTTCTGTTGGTATTTATATATAAATATAAAAATGGTTTTGTCGATAAATATCATCATAATATATTGATGAAAAGATTTCATGGATATTTTCATTTATATTTATGAATTTTCTTTCGGCGCAACTTCCACATCTTTTAATAAGGATTCCTTGGCATGTTGACACCTACCCACTCCATGGAGACAGGCCAAAATAGGTATTCAATTTCCAGAACAAACTTCTTCTGCATTGGGACCCTTCAGGCATCGCTATTACAATAAGAAAATTATCAACCATTAACTAATGCGCATGACATGTAGCATGTTAACCTTCTTGGTCTACTTATTCACTCTCTAGCCTTAAATTAATGATCGTCGTGAATCATGCTGGCTCTGGTCCTGATCGAAATAACTTCAGGCACAAGAGTAGCATGCACGGTATGGCATATGACTTGTTTCTTGGCTGCAACATGCATGATCAAAAGGGTATGGTTTTCACTATCACCTTCATTTCTATTAAAAATAAATCTTCAATTCTTCATGCATATCCTTTTCGCTTCAATTTAAGGTGGATAGGTCCGAAAAATCTTTTTCAAAATCAATATATGAGAAGAATCAAAATAGAGCACACCACCAGCTAGCTTAGGCATGCATTTACGTCTTGAGATTACTGCTTTTTCCGCATTATGATCCGCTGGCTCTCTAATTAATTATGATCAAGGTCCTTATTTGTCCCAGCTGCTCCTCAACTGCTATGAATGCGTCCATAATATTTAAAATACAAAATGTCACCAAAATAAATAAATTGTGATCCCTTTTCACTTATTGATGTATTAGAAAGATTATTTTATATATATATATATATATATATATATATATATATATATAAACGAAATTAAGTGAGAATTATTTAAAGCACAGAAAGATGAAAATTAAACGGTTATATTTTACGCATATTCATAGAATAAGTAAACAAGTAGCAGATTATTTTGCCAAGCAAAGAGTTGAAAAAAAAAACTGATTTTGTTTCATTCATACAATAATATCACTTCGAAAGTCGAGGTTACAAGGAAAAGGGATCAATCAATTTAGGAGAACAGAAAGTGAAGATGTTGTCGAGCCCAATATTAAAGCATAGGAATTAATTAAAATGACAGAAAATAACCAGTGGATAAAGGGAACCAGATGCCCGAAAAACATAGAAATTAAGTACTCGATCTGGTGTTAGTCAGTCCCATGATATCACTTCGAGCTCCGAGGTTCCATGTACAACCTTTGTGGCAATGGTGAAGCCGCTAGCAGCATTTAGCCATTTACTGTATAAATTGGGAAACCAAAAAACGCAAGGAGTCTTGTTTACAATCTTTTTAATTGAATTTCATTTAAAAAATTTAATGAAATTTTATATTTAAAATCTTTTTAAAAGTTAAAAATTAAATTTTAAATGGAATTTAATCTTTAAAAATACTATAAAAATAAATTAGAGATCAACCCCTCTCTGATTTACAATTCTAAAAAAAATTAATATTAAAATTAACTTTATAAAAATAATTATTTATCTAATTTTTAAAAATAATATTTGAAGAAATAAGATGAAGGTAATGATAATAATATAAAAAATAAATTTTATTTCATCAAACACATAAATTTAATTTTTTTATTAATTAAATTTAAATTAAATATTATAATTAAATTCAATAATATTAAATAGATTCTAGAATTTTTATGGCAATGGTGAAGCAGATTGCAGATAAGCAAAAAAATCGGTGAACACGGGGGGCATTGATGAACGAACTGTCGTTGTGGCAATAGCGAGGCAGCTAGCAGCATTTATTTTCTAGTTGGGAAACCAAAAAAATTGGTGAATAAAGGGGGCGTTTGTTTCAAGAAAAATATTTTACAACAAAACTTCTGATTTTCATGTATTTGTTTTTTTTAATATTTTATAGTAAAATGATTGATGTAAATTATTTTATATTCAAACAACTATATTATTTATTGAAAAATAATATTTTTACTATGTAAAATCTTATAAAATATTTTACAGATGATATTTCTAATTATTTCAACCACCGCAAACTTTATTATCACCACCGTACAAGCTGATCCTCTATTTCTAGGGTTATGGAATATGCAAAGTGGTGGAATGAAGAACGGCAGTGAGGAGGATGAAACGGATATCCTAACTTCATGACTGTAACTTATTATCTGAAAGGAGTTTCAAAACCCATGAAATATTGATGAAAAGCTTTTTAGCTCTACAAGCATGCTCAAGTGCTACAGCTCCTGCTAGTAGCCTGTTTTGGAGTTCTAAACCCATCATTTAAGTACATGTTTTTCTAGCCATTTCTTCATTAATCAGGCCATAAACCCACTTTTGTTTTGCATTTACAGCAGCTATTACATATCTCTTCTTTATTTCTATAATGGACTGGTATTATTATGTTTTAGGTTTTGCTCCTCCCTTGTTTTCTCTCGTTTTTAGGGAAGAGTTTCTCCATGTGTCACATGGAGCGTCAAAAATCAATGCTTTTGAATTATTAAGTTCGTATTTCAAGAGGGTTTTTTTTTTCTATTATTTTTTTGTGGCTTGCTGTGGTTTTCAACCATTTCAAGCAAGAAACAATTACTGGCTAGTAGCATTGTTCACGCACCAGTACTTGAAATGGCAGTAATCTTGAACAAAAAGTCAAACTGCTATCATTAAAAAAAATGGGTACTATATTCTTGGATCGTACAGAAATAATAGATGTCCCACGAGAAGGATTGATGGCAGCCTCCTTGTGGCGACCCCAGCCATCCCATCTAGGCTCGCCTGGTCGGAAAGAGCGTCATCTCATCTGTCAGCTTCTGAGCTATAGATTGCATGTCCTTGGATGGCAGCTAGCCATCTCATTTATCACCGATCAACCCCCACCAGTATACAACCACCGCTACTGCCCAGTCACACGTAACTTTGTAAAAAGTCACTACTACACAAGTAAGCAGACCGACAAATATTGAAGCCCTATTTTGTCTGAATTTCACAATTTTCAGTTTTTGTTAACTAATTAAATATTTATTTTGGGGTGTGCACTTAGGAAAGAGATTGTGGATTTGTATCTAGATAGGACTAGGAAGCTAATAGATACTTGTACTGAGCTTCTAGGATTTTTGGTGTTTTGTTATTGGTTTTGGCTCATAATCTTTGTTTTTGGAGAGGTTTTTTTTAATTAATTATATTGAATGAAATTGAAGATGGGGAAAGAATTGAGATGGATTGTTTTATTTGTTTGATGGTCTTTGCTAAATCTTCTGGTTTTTTCCCAGTTGATGATGGATTAGGCTTGTTCCAGTTGGATGAGTTGTTGTTTCAGGGATAAGCAGTGGAAAGATTATCCAGTGAGTAAGAAATGGATATCCTCATTTTTTCCTTCATTTCCAAAAGCTTAAATATGACTTAGAAGAACCTCTTCTTTACAGTGTAGGGGTGACAACTCGTAGCTCATCCTACAACGGCGGTTGGGGCGGCTGAAATGGTGGCGCTGTCAGCACAGCTATTTCATGTAGACTGAAGAAGATTTTTATCGTGTGCAACAAGAGGCAAGCCCCATTTGCTGTAGAAGAGGTTGGCTGATTGGCCGTCTTATTTGGCACAGGAAAAAAAAAAAAAAGTCTTGAAATATATCTTACATTATAGGATTGCGTACAGAGAAAGAGAAAAAAAATTGAGAGAGATCGGGTTGGACTGGGGGCCTGGGTCTGACCCAGGGTGAGTTTAGCACTAGCATGGGCTGGCCCAAGTGAGATGGGCCCTTTCGGCTGAGACCGGTAGTTTTTTTTTTTTAAAAAAAAAGCACCCCCCGGTATATATTATATTTAAACTGATAATTATGCAACCATATATGCGGAGTCTTATTTTCTAAAAATCTCATCAAGTCAACCAGCACGGTTGAGACTTACGTGTTGTTTCCTGCACCGTGCTTTTGGAACAATAGAATATAATTTACTTAATTATATGATTTTTATATAGTTGTTAATTAATTTAATTCTAGATTTCTTAAGATCTTAACTTTACTATTTAAAAACATGATTCAACTCATAAATATAATGTTTTGTTACATTAAAAAACATTATTCTTTATTCCTTTTCAAATATATTATAAAATACTAGTGAATATATTCTATATGGAATAAATAAATAATAAAAAATAACAATAAAAAATAGTACCAAAACATAAGAATGAGGATTTAAAGTTTTTTGTTTTTTTGGATGGAAATCCAAACTCAGTTATCAAATTCAATTAGATTATAGAAATATTTTAGCCCCACCTACTTGGAACCAATCCATTTAACAATCTCAAAATATAGATAATCGAGTGACTATTTGTGCTTTTCCATGTATATTCATCTTGAGATTACTTCACGTTTTAGATTTATAGTAGTGATAACAGTTTAAAGTATTTTTTACTTATAAATATATTAAAATAAAAAATTTTATTTTTTAAAAATTATTTTTAATATCATCATATCAAAATGATTTGAAAATATAAAAAAAATATTTTAAGCAAAAAACATATTATCAAAATTTTTAAAAACATTTCCAAACATGCTCTAAAAATAGAGATTTTATAACCCATTTGTAATACGCGGGAATGATATTTTGATATTTATATTAAATTATTTCAATTCATTAAAATTAAAGGTTAAATTCTAATTAAAAAATAATGTTAAAACTAATTCTTCAAAACTAATTATTTATTTTAAAAAGCCTTCGAAAAAATAAGATGAAATTAATGATGATAATATAAAAAATAAATTGAATTGAATTTTATTATATATCTAAATATATAAATCCAATTTATTTATTAATTAAATTTAAAACAAACATTATAGTAAGGAATTACTATATTAGAGAATTGAACAGTATGTTAATGTAGAATCTTTATGGCAATGGTGAATCAGAGAGCAGCATTTATTGTATAAATGGGAGGGAAAAAATTGGTGAGCACAGGGGGCATTGATGTGCTGCCGTTGTGGCGATGGCGAGGCAGCTAGCAGCTTTTATTTTGTCGTCGGTTGGGAAACAAAGGGGGCTTTTGTTTCAAGGAAAAGATTTTACAACAATACTTCTGATTTTCATGTATTTTTTAATATTTTCTTAAACAATTAATGGATAGATTTCCCCCTAAGTATTTACAAAAAAATTAATAGATAAAAAAATTAAATGATTTTTATTTTTTTAATTTGACAACACCTTCTTTATATAGAAAACTATTCAAGATTCTTAAACCTGCAGATACATAACATATATATCATAAACATGTTGATTTTATTCAATTTCTTCTAATAATTTAGCATAACTTAATTTTGTAGAAAACTTTCATTTTCTATGTGATAATATCTTTAATCCTAAATTTATAATTTTTTTTCTAAATAAACAAAAATTAAAAATAATAATTAAAATTAATCCTACACATTTAATTGAAGTTGAACAGCAAAAATAAAAAAAAAACAACTAATATTCAATAAAATAATGCAAAACTTATTACAATAACAATTAAAATTCAACACAATTATTTATAAGTGATTATATTTTTAATCCTAAATTTTAAAAAAATTATTCTACTTGGGATAAATACAATATATTAATTAAAATTAATCCTACATATTTAATTGAAATTAAACAACAAATTTTAAAAAAATAACTAAAATTAAACAACATAATGCAAAAACTATTTCAATAGTAACTAAAATTTAACACATTTATTAACTCGTAAAATTATTAAGAACACAAAATTAAAGAAAAATAACGATGAAAAAAAATAATGCCAATAAAAAAAATAATATTGTTCTGGACAAAACGCTTCGTTTTATTTAAAAGTGAAAGACGACAAAAAAACATGTCAGAGTTTACATTGGTCCTCATTTTGTGATTTGTTCAAACGAGTCCTCAATTGCAATTTTGATTTTAAAATTAATGCAATTGCATCCCTACCAAAAATCTAACAGCGGCCCTGAAGCTGGCCGTCTTTTTCACTTTAATCCTTAATCTTGAATTAGTACAATTTGACCCTCAATTGATCAATAAACCTCTAATTTCTTCAATTTGACCTCTGATTCGATTTTAATTACAAACACTCTATTTACGTGTCTTTTTTAGTTTGGTCCTTGGTTTCGGATTTCTTCAATTAAGTCTATAATTGATCATCAAACTTCAATATTTATACAATTAAGCCCCTGATTTGACCAAATTAACTCTCAAAAATTATAATTTGACCCTAGAACATTAATTTCTTCCAATTAAAGCTCAAATTAACTCCAAAATCAATTTTTCTTGTAATCAAACCCTCCATAAATTCAATTAAACCTTCAATAAAATTTAATTGAGTCCATAAACATCTGATATTGGACTTTTCTTCTTCAAATTGAATTTTCTTTGTCAACAGGGCTCTCATCAGTCAATAAAATATCATTAAATTTTAATCTTTGTATTTTTGAACCTCTTCAACCAATTTCTAACCATTTTTTTGAGCGTTCTGGCATCCTCTTTTCACTATTATATTTTTTGATTTTTTTTGTTTTTATTTTTTAAGAGAGAAAAAAATGTGAATTGGGGACTAACCCAAAATGGGTTATGACATTCCTCTTCACGTACATAACCATGTTGAAAATATTTTGAAACATGTTTTTTTTTATGTGCATGACATCAAAGTTATGGTAGAAGAGATTGGTCTTCCAATAAGAAAACTCCTTAAAAAAGACTTCGTTTTATCAAATTATGGGTCAAACTAAAATCATGAAACTTCTACTTACCAAATTAAAAACAAAAGACAATGTCACCATACTCTAACACCACATTATACAATTCTTCACCAAAAAGAAGCAGCGGTGCAACATCCCTTTTCAACTCTACTAGCAAAGAAGTCTTTTATGTTCTTTCTAAATTGTGATCTATTAGCAAGAACCATCAGTGACAGTAAAAAAAAGATGTTTTACCATCGTTTGTTAGTGTGAATACCTTGTTATTTTCTATATAATATGAATATGCTAGTTTTCTATGAGTGCTCCAACTAGAAATCATTCCAAAAATTATTGATAGTCCATATCAAAGTTGTCTTCATCAGAAAATTTTGTTTCCTCGATACATCATAAATCAAAGCCCCGGATGACCACAACAACTTCAACTTATCAATAAATAGTCGAAGATAAACATCTGTTTTTCGACTTAAACTATTAGGACCAGGTTTGATCATAGATAAAAACATAAACCCAAGATAAAATTTCCAGTGGCAAGTTGTAAACCGTGAGTAACATTAGCTAATAAAAATAAGGAGCATCAAATTACCCAAATGGATTAAATTCATTTGTACATAACCCAAGACACACATTCCTTGTCTCTACTAAAAACTGAGGATACACACTATTAAAGTGTTTCCAGACTTCAACATCAGAAGGATACATCATCTCTCAATCTACCGTATCATAAAATTGGCATCATGTCATATACTCAATAGTTTTTGTTTACATGAATAATCTCTATAGTCTACATGTGCTTGAGAAGTACCTAAGTTTTCTGTGTGCAACAAGAGTTCTTTCCCTATCAGTTCTGGGTTTATAACGAGAATGTCTACCTGTTCTACACTCGGTCAACTTTGTATTTTCAAGGTAGTACATGCAGAAGTTTGGACACTTGTCAATTTTCTAGTATCCTAGACCGATGAAACACCAAGGGGTTTCATCATGGACTTAGCAGCATAGACATTCATTTTCAGTCTATTCCATTCATGTAAAATACTTTTCGTCCATTCTACAATTATGTCATAATCGTCCTCACTCAACCCATGATCTGACTTTATGGTGAACACCTCTGCAATGGCTGATAATTTAATGTGTTTTGTGAAACCATCCCATAATGGTTCGTCATAATCTTTCAAGAAATCAAAAAACTTGTCCATGTTTGCATTAGGTTCTTCATCTATGATTGAACATTGACTAGCATGACCCTGATTTATTCTCATCGCATCCATAACCATGTCATTTGCAACTTCATGCTCATTGTTGTCTGTACAAGTTACATGTCATCGTATTGTTTGCCTTTTTTTTCATTCCTTATTTTTCCACAGGAAATTTTTCTGTCAATGTTTACCGATGGATACATGGATGAAAAATTATATCGGTAAAGGTTATCGCAATATACTGATGAAAAATTTCGTTAGTGTTTTCGTTTGTATTTGCTAATTTTCTAATTGTGATGATAAACATGGCAGGTAGAATTAGCCTTCTAAAATATGTCTTGATTGCTTTACCTATTTACTATATATTCATTTTCCTTATGTTAAATGAGGTGATAAAAATGGTGATCAAACTTAAAAACAGGTTTTTGTAGGCTAGTGCATCAGATAAAAGGATACTATGCAAGATGTCTTGGTCTCAAGTAGTAAATGAAAAACAAAGAGGAAGCCTAAGGGCGGGATCTTTGGATGGCAAGAATAGAACATTGCTTTTTAAATAGATATGAAGGATAAGGGATTAGACTAATGGAGATTGGAAGGAAATTGTTATAAAGATACATCATATTAATTTTGAAAATGGTCTTCCAAATTATTTTAGAATTGCCTCATCAGTATGGCATGGAATCAATATAATGATAACCAATATAATTGGTGTTTAGGAGGCATTGAAAGGAGGAATAATTTTCAAATTGGATAATGAGAGAATAGTTAAATTCTGGGCTGATAAGTGGAATGATTATTGGAATATGAAGGGGACATTTTCTTGCCTCTACATTATAAATTCAAAACTGATGGCAACAATTTATGATATGTTGGTCCCAAATGTTGTTACTCGATTCTGGACCCCACATGCTGGAGATAGTGTATACCCGTTTTGAACCGAGTGTAGGAGTGTAGCTCATGTTTCCTAGAAAATTGACAAAAGTAGAGAAAGAAATTTTTTTTTTCAAAACCTTGTTTGAGCTGTTTTCTACTCTTTTTTATCCTTCCCCTTTGCTACCAAAATCGTCAGGTTTTCTTATAGGTTGATCAGGAGTCTTCATAATGCTAAATTTATTTATTTTTTATCTAGTTTTTAAGGTTGGATAAATCCCTCAAAATTTGCAAAAAAAAATGGTTCTGCTGCTATCGCAATTTTTTTTTCCAACTTAGGCTTTAATTCTGACTTGGTTTCGTATGATATTTGACCATTCTAGCTATATTCTGTCACTCATGACATGTTGAAAAATTAACGTACACCTTTATTAGGTCCTAGGGATTATTGTTCTTAGGGAAGATTCTCAGTCAGATTTGGATGCTCAACATTGTCAGATCAAGAACCTTTTTGACTAATTAGATTACTGCCAGATTTTGTTCTCTAAAATGATTTTATCTCACTTCGACTCTTTCATCAAAGTTGTAGTCCTAGACGCATAGATGATTTTGGGCTTTTGAATCGCTTGATTTCGATATCAGAAGCTCAAGATATTCTCGTTTGAATATCTAACAAGAAGGTAGAGAATTCTGCCGTGCAAAGGATCCTGACCCGATTTTTGCACTAAAAACTCTATTTCCATCATAAATCTTGTTGATTTATTCTTAAATCATACTCTCAGTCATATCAGGATTCTCGATATTTGTCAGTTTTTGAATTAGACCCAAAGATCCTTTTTGACCAGCTAGATTACTGCCAGATTCTGTTCTCTAAAATGATTTTATCTCACTTCAACTCCTTCATCAAAGTTATAGTCCTGGACGAGTAGATAATTTTGGGCTTTTGAATCGCTTGATTTCGATATCAGAAGCTAAAGATATTCCCATTTGAATATCTAACGAGAAGGCAAAGAATTCTACCGTACAAAGGATCCTGACCCGAGTTTTGCACTAAATACTCTATTTTCGTCACAAATTTTATTGATTTGTTCTTCGATCATACTCTCAGTCATATCAGGATTCTCGGCATTTGTCAGTTTTTGAATTAGACCTGAAGATCATTTTTGACCAACTAGATTGCTGCCAGATTTTGTTCTCTAAAACGATTTTATCTCACTTCAACTCCTTCATCAAAGTTGTAGTCCTAGACGCATAGATAAATTTGGGCTTTTGAATCGCTTGATTTCAATATCAGAAGCTCAAGATATTCCCGTTTGAATATGTAGCGTGAAGGTAGAGAATTCTGCCGCGGGAAGGATCTAGCCCAAGTTTGCAGGACTAATTCAAAGGATTTTTTTTGGACCAAGGACTGAATCAAAAGGTGCTAAAATGAGAGATTGAATTAAAGAAGGATATTGAAAGCTGGAGAGGGGGGCTGGATCATCATAAATGACAGGATTTTTACCACATCGAATAAGGAAAATAAGACTTTCCAGTTGCACCCTCCATCTGATTTCTTTCCTTTTTTCTCTGCAAATTCCTACTGTTTTTCCTTTATCATCACGCCTGATTTTTGGAGCTGCAACCATGTTTTTATTGCCTCATTTCAAAGGGAGCAGCTAGCCCTATGGAGGGATAGAAAAAAGCCACACCATCCTCTAAAAAACTGGAAAGAAATCAGACATCAGAATCATAATATTTAAGTTTTTTTTGTGTTTTTTTACTCCAAATCAGTAGGGATTTGCATCCTAGAATTAATGCATTGAATCTTTCCTAAATAGAGATATGTCTAGGCTATATATAAGCCCTTCTAATGACCTAAGAGGGGGGAAAGAGCATCGAAGGGGGGAACATGAGAGGAAAATAGGGCAACAACAAAAAAGAAAACAGAGGAAGAAGAGAAAAGAAAGGAGAGAGCAGAGACACAAAAGGAGAGGGTAAGGTTGAAAAAAAAAACAAAGATATCGAGATAGAGAGAGGAGATTGACTGTAGTCTACCCTGTCTCGCTGAAAAAGAGTTTACAAAACTTTAAAAGTTTGGAAAAGCTCCCAACGACACAAGAGGGAGGTTTTTTCAGGTCATCAAAGGCAAAGGAAAGGCAGGAACTACCCATCGATTTATACTTCATTTTAGCAAGCAGCAGGTATAAGTTTCAACTTTTTTTTCTTCCTGGCTATATTCAAACCTGTTGGGTTTGTTGCCATTGCATGTGCAGCAAATGGACGGCACCAACCATTAACTATTGGCAGCCACCATTGTTGAAGGTGAGCTGCAGTTGGTGGCCACCATTGTTGACAAAAGAACAAGTGGAACAACACCATGGATGCCTATAAAAGAGGCAAGATTTTAGAGAGCAAATGAGAGCAGAAGGTTGTGAGAATGTGAAGAGTGTAGAGAGAAAGAGAGAGCTGCAATGACAGCAGCCTTGCTGCTATTGCAGCAGCTGCAAGTGCAACAAGAAGAGCTGGGAGTAGAGTAGAGTGAAGTGATCCTTCTCCTCCATGTATTGTGTTGTAATCCTTTCTCTATCTCTAATAATATGGACTCTCTCCTATGGATGTAGGTGGTTTTTGCCGAACCACGTTAAATATTGTGTCTTAGTGTGTTTAGCCTCCTTTGAGCAACTATCAGTACACCACCGGTCCGTGCATAGGGGAGTCGGAATTCCCCAACAAAACCTGATATCTTTTGTCCATTCGATTCCAACCCTTTTTCTTTTCTTTTCTCTGGATTTCGGTTTCTGCCTGTACATAAAAATTATATGTGCTCATTTGCTTTTACTCTAATGGCTTTGAGTTAGAGATGTCATTTATGTTAGAGTTGCATATTTTCTATTTGTTGCCATGGGGGACCGTGAGCCTCAAGGGCTTTCATCATCCTTCCCCTCCTCTACTCAGTGCCTCCTTGACTGAGATTTGTATAGGAATGTCTTCCACATAGATTTAGTTTTATCTATAAAGACAAAAAAAACGTGAGAGGGGGTCTTTTGTATTGGGGGGTCTTTTGGCAGGTGTTTGGTTCACGTGTTCATTTCTGTTTCTTTGGAAAGAGAGGTAGCTGGCCATTGGTCTGTATTTATAGTCTTTCATATACATAGTGTAAAGGCATGTTGTTCAAAGTTTTTTTCCTTTTGCACGAACAAGCATGGCAGTGCTTGAGATTAAAAAAGGGAGGGAGCATGAGTCACGGTTTCTGTTATAGGATGAGGTTCAAAGCTGTGGCTTTCCTGTGTACATGGACTTATTTCCTTCTGTTGAAAATGATAGGTCAGGCTATGTTCAGGTTCTGAGTGAGTTGATGGATCGAATTCTATTTGATGAGATTTGGCTTTAGAGGGCTTTCCTTTTTTATTTTCCTCCTATTTTGTTTTAGCGGAACTGTTTAGTTCTTATGATTTTTGAAATATATGTGATGACTTGTTGTCTTTATTTGTGATTACTATGATGCTTATGTTTTGATCAAATAAAAATGTTTCCTTGTGTGTTGCATATAGTCAATACCCTAACATGTTTTGAACGTTTTTTTATATAAAAAAACAAATATTTGAAGTTTCAAAATTGTGTTTTCGCATGGATTTCTTAAACACAATAAAAAATTATTTCTCTTGCATTTCTGGATTTTACAACATGTTTGTAAACCTCCAAAGGGTATTGGCCAATATTCCAAAAAATACAAAAATCTTATTTTGGAGGGATTTCATCTATTATTCACCATTAATGTTTGGATAAAAAAAATTCTAAATGGATGAATATCCAAAATATTATTGGGAATAACTTGTTATTATTCACTGTTAATATTTGGATAAAGAAACCCCCAGTGGTAAATATCCAAAATAATTTTCTAGGAATAATAAGTCATCTTTCAATTTTTGACTTCACGATTTACGAGCCGTGAGAGTATGGAACACTAAGGCAAAAATAGGCTTTTAAAGCGCCCTGACTTTCCTTAGATTCCTAAATTTTGGTTTGTCCTCCTTGCGATTTACGAGTCGCAAAACTCTTGAAATACTAAGGAAAAAATGAGCTTTTAAAGCACATGGAATCTTCTTGGTTTTGTATCTTAATAAATCTAGTCTGAATCAAACACAGATTTCAAGAGATCTGCATTGGTTCTCCTTGGTACTTTGTAGACATATCTACGGGTGTGATCCACATTGACCAAGGGTTCTTTCCTTTTAGATTTTCAGTCCCAGTTTGTTCATCATAGCAAAACGTATCCTAGGAAAACACCAACACCATAGCAATTATAAGGCAAACCAAACACCAAGCAGCTTACCTTAGGTAGGGCGTACTAGGGGTGCTGATACCTTCCTTTTACGCAACCAGTCCCTTGCCTTAGAATCTCTGAAAGAGCAATTAGGTTTCCTAGTGATCATAATACTAGGTAGAGACTCCCTTATTCACAATAAAACAAAAGACCCCAAAATCAATCGAGGATCATCGCTCCGCCGCAAGGGTGCGACACCAAGATTGAATTTATAGTGGCAAAGAGAGCTAAGAGGTATAGAGCTATAATCTTTACATCTTTTGTCATCTGTATAGGCATAAGTTGTCTTATTGTATAATTACATATATATAGATGGTGTTGGAATCTTGATACAACAAGTGATTACACAGTTAAATCTGTATGTATCACCATTGACAAGATAATATTCCCAGATGTGTTTCTGGTCGCTTCATTATTGTGGAAAGGTCTAGTACCTCCTAAGATTGAAGTTTTTCTTTGGAAATTGATGCATGACAGCTTATGTATCAGGGACTTCTTAGCCGACAGACATATCATATTCAATCAACAATCGACTTGTCCATTTTGTGACTATGAAACAAAATCCTCCAGTCATTTGTTCCTATATATTTTTAGAGCCATGGAAAATATGGAGTGGAGTTTATAAACCTGGCCCAAGGATCGAGTCACAGGTTTTGCCCGGTTCACCAGGTTTTGATATGATCACCCAAGTCAACCTTTATTTTTTTAATAAATCAAAACGACATCGTTTTGATTAAAAATAAATAAATAGTCAACAGGTTGCAGTCGAGTTTTTGATCGGGTCTTATTGGCTCACCCAGTTAACCTGCCGGATCACCCAGGTTTTTGACTTCCCTTATTTTTTCTCGAATCTGGCCCGGTTCCAGCCCCAGGTCGATCCGCCAGGCCAAAATGAGTTTTAAGACTATGCTATGGAGTGGATTTATGAATTAGTTTGGGATCCAGTTGTGTATGCCAAATTCAATTGATCATCTTGTTATAATGGGTCTATTTGGTGGCGGAGAGTTTTCAACGGCCATCAATTTTATCGTTGTCTTGTGGAATTCTTTAAGAGATTTGGATAACTAGAAATAACATGGTGTTTCAAGACAAGGATCTAGAATGAAATGGTGTTTTCCATCTTAGACTTCAAAGATTGACTTTTTGGTTAATGTCTATAAACAAAAGTTTTCTTTTTACAAGCCTATATCTATATAGGGCCCGAAGGCATCTTACAACGGATAAATTTGGATTTTAAAAGTCTTTTTTTAGTTTTTTAGTTTGGTATAAAGCTTTCTTCTCTTTGTTTATGTACACAAACATGACTTTTGTTTTTCTAGTTAGCCAAGTCTTTTTGACACTGGCTTTTATATAAAACATCGACTATTATATATATATATATATATATATAAAAAGTGACTATTAGAAAATATATCCTTGAGATTGACAAAATTATGCATCATTATTAATACCTAACAAAACCTGATATATATATATATATATATATATATATATATATATATATATATATATATATATATATATATATATTTAAAGATAAAAAATAAAA
>Ga0325411_1004360_pt1 | contig 15887 bp, 10 predicted proteins | sample PopdelMetagenome_13_FD_206181 | JGI IMG/M metagenome (GOLD analysis project Ga0325411, IMG submission 206181) | Populus deltoides microbial communities from Bellville, Georgia, United States - Xylem-PdIQD-R4 | ecosystem: Host-associated > Plants > Phyllosphere > Stem > Wood/Secondary xylem...
TGGGGTCGAGGAGCCGGTAGCGAGTAATTGTCATCATCAGGGCTCCCTGTGGTATCGTCAAGGAGTCCAAATAGGTTCATGCTCACTACCAGTGGATTGTTATGAATGACATGAATGGTGTGATCTGAAAAAATGATAAAAAGAACGATAATGGCAACGTTGAGTTCTGATTCTTGAAAGATTTCGGGTTTCTTTGTAATTCTTGAAAGATTTCTGATTATGAGAGAGAGAGAGGGAGAGAGAGAGAACTTAAATCTGTTTGTCTCTGTAAATACTACATAAAAATCTCATCTCGATTCAGCTAGTGATTTATAACCAACTAAATGCAACTGAATGCCACGTGTGGCTATCATACACTAATAGCTGCTGAACAAACCTGCATCCCCTCCACAACCAATCCCAGACTCACAGCCAAGCAAGTCCAACCAGCACCAGCGCAGAACCTTGCCAGTTTCAGTTCCTCCTCCTCCTCCTCGACCACCCTCACCAACTCCCCACGACGATGAGGAGGCTCAATTCCTCCCATTTTCTCTGTCAATTCTTGTGACTGTTGTGTTTGTCATATTCATTTCTTTTCATGTTTCTTACTAGCGGTTTTCATAACTCTCTTGAATATTGATATTTTTCATTTGCTTTGTCATGCTCTGTTTGTGAAACATTCATCACGTTATGCATATTTAATTGATCAATGGTACTGTTGGCATGACATTTTCTCTGTTATCTCAGTAAGTTAAGTATCCATCCTTAGGGTGAAGAGCAAATCATGCCTTTTGGTTGGCATTCATACACAATCTGTGTTTTCTTACTGAATCCGTATGTTATTGCAAAATGTATATTGACGGATTAATCGCAATTCATTTATTTAATTAAATAATAACATTAATATCATCATCACTGGCATGCATATCACCCTAGAAAACTAGCTAGCTAGAGAACCCTAATTAAGTAACCCCGGCTTAATTGTCAGCTCCAGTACTGCTAATCAATGCATGATCGAGTAATCGTAATTTAAACATATTAATTAATGTGGTTTGAAATAACAAGTAATAATAATAATAATAATAACGTTTTCTTTAATTAATTACCAGTAGCAGATTGAAAGGTTGCATCAGGAACAAGGGCTGGAACTGGAAGCTGGGGATGGTAGCTTCTTTCTTCCATTCTGCTATGCTAAACAATTGACTAATGATGAATGCTAATGAATGTTTGCAGTGCTACTAAGTACATATATATATATATATATATATATATATATATATATATATATATATATATGAACATTGCCTGAAGGCTTTTTTAATTACGGATCGGATTAAGATTTCCAATTCCTTGTCAACAACGAAGGTCTAATTAGATTAGAACAAGGACAAAAGGGTCTAGTGAAACGCTTGGAGAGTTAACTTGATTTTGATTTTAAAGAATTAGTTAATTGTTGTTTTTGATTCCTTGTTAGTTATTGTTTAACTCATTAACTTGTTATAGGGTATTTTTGTTTTATTTTTTAGATTAATTTGGTTCGCTGATTTCTTGGGTTAATGTTGTTTTTAAAATTGATTTCACTCTGATTGTGTTGGATGCCGTAAAGATTGATGTTTAATGTTAATTACTACTACAATTAATAATTATATTTGTGTTTTACCTTTGGTCTATAATTTGAATAATACAGATTATCTTTCTAGAAATTGTATATATTATTCTTAATGTAATCATATTTCAAATGAATTATATTTTAAATAACAATTCAAACTTGTCAGAATTGCACTAATGGGAATTTTGAAAACCATGAGATGAGAATTTTACTTTGTATTCTTTTTCGGACCAATATAAGAAAATATTCATTAAGTATCATGAATGAATTAAAAATAAATTAAGAAATTTAATAGAAATTAAAAAGATAAATTTAGAATAAAACACATGGTAAAGGTAAATATTTCATATCAAAGAATATAGTAAATCGAGAACCTAATTGTACCCCATTTTACCCAAAACTAGAGAGACAATGTAGATTCAAGATCAAATTATGTTGTCATAACCCAATTTTTGAACAAATAATACAAAAATTAAATATAGTTGACAATGGGGTTAAGACAACAAAATTTGAAGTTTGGGGATGTAATTTGAGAGTTAATTGATCAATTTTGAAAGAATTAAAAGTTAAAGATTTAATTAAGGGCTAAATTGAACAATCCGGAAATTAAGAACTGTTTTGTAAACAGTGTTATAATTCAGGGATTTAATTGAAATTAATCCAAAAGGGCAAAATTAAAAAAATTAATTAAGGACCAAATTGAACAATCCAGGAATTAAGGACTGTTTTGTAAATAGTGTACCAATTTAGGGATTTAATTGAAATTAATCCAAAAGGGCAAAATTAACAGAAATTTTTAATTGCTTAGGGGTCCAATTGCCGAATTTCCAAAGTTCAGGGGTCAAAAAGTGAAAATGTGTCTTTTGGCCGAAACGTCGCCGTTGCTAGTGGGAGAGCCGTGTGATCTTCTTCATCCCGATTCAACCAGAGACCTGAAAATCTGCAACAGATCCAATCGTGGACCACGTCCCTTGCCCACGATCTCGTTCGTGGAAGATACAGTCCTGCAAAGGCAGGACTGATTAGGGGCAAGCTGTGGGTCTCTATAAAAAGAAGGCAGAGAACGTAAGCAGGGGAGGCGGAAAGAGGAACCCAGAAATAGAGCAACCCACAGCACCCGACGGCAACAAAAAAAAAAAACCCAGAAAAATAGAGCAATTAACCCAAAGAAAAACATAGCAAAGAAAACACAACCAACCCAAAAAAATACAGGGTCAAGAACAGAAACATCACATCAGCCCAGATTTCGTCTCTGTAAGAAACAAGTTTTCGTCAAAAAAAATATATACACAGAAAAGGAGAGAAAGGCAGAGGATCACGGATACCCTGTTTTAGTCCCTGCAAGAAACCAATTGATCACCGAACCATTGGTTATTGACAGAAAGCAATCGAACCAACACCGGCGTTGCAACCTTCCTCAGCATCGCCAGAAACAGAAAGCAACCGAATCAAAGTAGCCACACCAGCGTTGCAGCCTTCTCCAATCGCCATAAACAGGTGCGCCCGTTTCCATTTTTTTTTTTTTTTTGCTCTTCGGTGATCAACTAACGTTTGAACAATGCGAAGGTAATTTAATTACCTTCGCATTGTTGATGCACGCGTGAAATTGTTTCACGCGTGCATCTGTTTTTTAGTTGGGTCACTGGCTTGGGCCAGTGACCCGGGCCGGGCTAGCTGGGTCCAGCCCAGCGCATGTGGGCTGAGCTGGGCCCCGCCCAAAAATAAAAAATTAAAAAAATAAAAAGATAAAAAATATATATATAATAAAAATTGTGTATGTAAAAAAAATATAAAAATAAATTTATTTTTTTTTATTTATTCATTGATGCCAGGGTCAGAATAAAAATACCAATTCAAATTTATTTCATTATATTTTATTTGGTTATATAAAAAATGTGCGTGCAAAAAAAATAACTTAAGATAAAATAAAATAAATTTATTTGGTATATTCACTGACGCCAGAGTCAGGAATAAAAAATACTAATGTAAATTTATTTTATTTTATTTTATTTTGTTTTTATTTAGCTACATAAAAAATAAAAATAATGCGTATGCGTAAAAAATAAATTGATTTTTATTTGTTTATTCACTGACGCCAGAGTCAAAAATATAAAAAATGATGATTTAAATTTATTTATTCTGATACTTACGTAATATTTACCAGCGCCAGAGTTGAAAATATCCATAGTTGAATATTCACTGACGCCAGAGTCAGGAATATTATACGCAAACAATCATAGTATAAAACAACATAAAATGTTAGCAATTAATGACAAAGATTAGCAATGCAGCCTGTCTTAGGCAGGACGTTTAAGGAGTGATAATATCTTCCCTTTTACGTAACCAGTCTCGGACCATAGAATCTCTGTTGACCAGTTAGGGTTCCTAGTAACCGTAATACTAGGTGGCGACTCCTTAAACAAAGATCATTAACCATCAAAGAATAGGATGCCATAAATCCATTCTTTTCCAATTTTAAATTTTTAAGGCCGCCGCGATGTCGGGTGCGACATATATAACATCCAGATTAACGAGACAACATAAGATACTTAAAAATCAACATAGAAAATGGCATGGTAAAAAAAATTTGTTTCTAAATTCATTTGGTGGTTAACGAAATTTCTACTAAAATTTCGGCAAAATTTCCCCTATAGTTAAGCATACCGAGTTATCGATAACTACCTATCTTTCAAGGCTTCTATAACCACAGAGGTTATTCATTTCAATTTCTTTACTCATAAATGTTTTCAACATTGCACAATCCATTCATCTTTCGGTATTTAGATCACACACACTCTTAATAATATAACTTCGAAACATACTTTAGATCGAAGGAAGAATTATTAAACAATCATATATGATTATCCTAAGACATGCATGTATGGTTTTATATATAATTTTGAGTAGTGCAATTTAGTTATAAAAAAAGAATATACATTGAAATTATTTTGAGAGTTCTTAGTTATCATCGTCTAAAGAATTCATTATATGAAACATTCAAGTGAATAGTATTGTTGCAAAAAAGAGTTAATTATTTAAATTACAAGATCTATTACATGCACAACAAAGGATTCTCGAAGTCCTGGAGTCCTTCTACCTTCTAGTTATTTGGTTCATCAATATGTGAAGGTCTTGCAATAAGATTTAATTAAGCAAGATTTTCAAATTATAATAATAGTTTTACCTTCTACAAATACCGAAGTTGAGAGCACCCACTCTCTTATTGTGTATTATAGAATTTCCTCATGATTAATGATAATGTCTTTTGTGACCACTATGAAACACGTCAAAATACACTAAAGCACAATTTTCTAGTCATACGAGATACAAATTCAGAATTTTATATCAAAGGAAAGTCAAAATTCATCATTCTTTGACACTATGGAAACAATATCAACATTCGCTTTTACTCATTTTGAAAACAAACCAAATCCATTGTTTTTCCTTGATCTCGAAAAAACAATTCCAACAATGGCTCTCATCCCCAACAAAAGCAATTCTATTTTTTTTTAATATTCTCACAACTTTGAAGTTTAATTTCAACATTGGCTTTTGTTCGATACGAAAGTAAGTTTCAATTTCAATCAATTCCATACCTCTAGAAACAAGTCCAAAATTGGTTTTCGCTCATTGCAAAAGCAACCCAAATCCAACGGTTTCCGCATTCCTAGAGAACAAGTCCAATATTAGCTTTCACTCATTGCGAAAAAAACTCAAATCCAATGGTTTCTGCATTCCCGAAAACAAGTCCAACATTAGCTTTCGTTCATTGCAAAAGCAACCCAAATTGAATTCCTCTTAAACCATATTACATTCATATATCATTCATAACTTTTTGAATCTTCAAGAATTCAAAGTTTCAAAATTTAACTTAGTTCATTTGAGGCAAGATTTCACTTACCGGCTTCTCTGATCGTGTGAGCTCCTTCGATAGAAGACCTCGTGCTCGGTGTTCCTCCTGCACCATACAAATACTTTCCCATCACCATTTGCTTTAACAAGTTTACATACTCGTTCTTTATGTAAGAATCACCTCTATTAATTTCATCTCAAACTCATTATATTCAAACAATACATGGCAAGTGTACTTAAATACTGCTTAGTGTTTCTCCCCCCACTAGAGTTAAAACTCGGTTCCTTTTGGGGTTTGTTTCTTTAATAAGCTAAGACAAAATTACTCATTCGGGATAAAGAGGGTCAACCCAGTTCTGCTGTTTATACACTCAACTTTGTCAAAATACAGTGGTAAGTGGGTTTGTCCTATAACACACATCCCGATCTATGCCTGGTATTTTATCCATATCTGGAGTTCTATAACTCCAAATGGAGAAAGGCTTATTTCTTATGAAATCTAACATGATGGCACACATCTTTCATGCAGACATTTCTCCCAATTTATCTCAGCTACAAGCCCAAAATTTCAGTTCAAGGTTCGGTGTGCATGGTATCCAAAATTTTTCAATTTGACATGTCTAGGGTTTTCTATCAATATCTAGAGTTTTATAGCTCCAATTTAGGTGATTCTAGTTCAATATAAACATTAACACCTAATTTTACAACTTTCATGAAAGGCAATACTCCATATTATGCCTTTATCTAGGTTAATTCCTAGTCACAAGTTGACTAACAATACAGCCCAGATTTCTGGTTTGAATGTTCAACATATTGTCGCACGTGTGCGGTGTCGCGAAGAGCATCTTCCTAGTATAATCCAAGTGTATATAGTGTAGGAGATGGACAGGGCAAGGAATTCTTATCCCTTATCAGTGGAAAGAGGGAATGAGAGTCGTCACATAGTATTTGATCACTAAGAACCCTAACTGGTCTCAAAGATCGAGCACATGGACTAGTTGTGTAGAGAGAAGGTATTAGCACTCCTCATACGCCTTACCTAATGTAAGCTACCTTGTTTAATTGTATGATATAACTAGAGTATTGTTGTGTTTTCAAATTATTAGTCTAAAGTTTAAGAAAAGTCCTCTTCAATAAAGAGATTATTTTCTTATCAGGTAAAAACCTAACTGTTCTAATGTCTATATATAAAAGAACTACCATTTTAATATCGAGAATACGTCTTACGTATAAGTTGGTAATCTTAGATACTAAAAGAAAACAAAATATTGTTTGGTATTTTTGAAATATAGGCCCAGTTCTCATGGCTTTAATAAGTTGGTTATTAAATCTCAAAATGTATGCTAACATTTTTTTTTTTTTGTATGAAAATATGACATGAGATATTTTTTATATTTTGAGAGACTTGGTTGTATGCATGAAAACAAGACATTTTTTTTTGTTTTTTCATATATTTGTTTTTGCAATATTTCAAAGAAAATCAAGTATTTTAATACTAGATTTATATTTTTACAATATAAAAATACAAACAAATATTAAGCAAAATTGATAGAAAAATACACGAGAAAAACAAAAAAATTGAATTTTTTTTTTTGAAATTTTGTTTGTTTGTTTTTTTAATTAATATATAATATTATCATATTGTAATAATATAATGGGGATGGGCCTGGCCAAATTGTATGGGCTGAGCCCATCTTGGCTAGGTCAAAATCAACCTAAAAGAAATTGAGTTGAGTTTAGCCCAAATGAGTTGGGCCAAAATCAGCCCAACATTTTCTTTCCTAATGATACTGGGTCAGACCTGACCCAATATTTTGGTCTGGGTCAGTACTAACCCAGCCCAGCAACAATAGACTATCCGCTGTTCATTTGCAAGAACAGTGGAGGCAAGGAAGAAGAAGAGGAAAGCTAACTTGGCGGTAAGGGCCACGTCATTGCTGACGATGGCTCACGATGGTGCTGTGTGGCGACAAGTGGTGGTTGCTGCTATTTTTCTTCTTGCTTGTGCAAAGGCACAAGTCTCTGTTTTTTCCTTCTCTTTTTCGGTTTTTGTTTTTGTTTTTCCTCCTCTCTTGTTTCTTTCCTTTCTATTTCTTCTCTTCCCTGTTCTTTTTATTTTTTTCTTCCTTTCCCTTTCCTTCATTTGTTCTCTCCTATTTTTCTTTTTCTTCTATTTCATTTATGTTTCGGTTTCTTTCCTCTTTTTTTCTCTATTTTTCTTCGTCCTCCTCTCTCGTCGTCCTCTTGTCCCCTAGTATTTATAAGGGGAAAAAGGGGAGAGAGAGCTACTCTACCCCTGTCCATTCATGACGCAAGGGTAGAGTGACCGAGTGGCCACTGGGCAGCCGCCCGCAGGGCTTGTCCCTCCTATTTTTTCATCTAGTGGTAGGCCATGGGTCTAATTGATTTTGGGTTTACATTAGAGAGAGAGAGACGTTACAGGGGAAAAATCTTTTTCTTCCCCTGCCTGTAGCACGTCCAGGGAAGAAGAAGTTGTACCCATTCAAAACAGTACCGTTTTGAGCTCTCTTTTTTTAAAATGAACAGTGAATGAAACGACATCATTTTGAACAAAACATGCAGTTTCATTTAAAAGAAAATGGCGCTAAAAAGTGTCTATTTCCAAATCAGACCTTGATTTTCAATTTGTTCAATCAAGTCCTCAATTGAGATTTTGATTTTAAGAATCAATTTTATTGCATCCTTGCCAAATTCAAATGTCAACCCTGAAGTTGCCCATCCTTTTCACTTTGATCCTTGGTTTTGAATTTGTGCATTTTGACCCTCGATTGATAAACAAACTTCTAATTTCTTCAATTTAACTCCTTTTTTCCAGTTTGGTCCTTGGTTTTGGATTTCTCCAATCAAGTCCCTGATTGCCCATCAAACTTCAATATTTATGCAATTAAGCCCCTAATTTGACTAAATTAACCTTAAAAATTATAATTCAACCTCCAAACTTTAATTTCTTCCAATTAAAACCTAAATTGACTTAAAAATGAATTTTTCTTTCAATCAAACCCTTCATAAACTCAATTAATCTTTCAACAAAATCTAATTGAGTTCTTAAACATCTGATTTTGGATTTTTATTCCTCAAATTGAATTTTCTTTGTCAATAGTGCCTTCATCAGTCAAAAACATACTATCAAATTTCAATCTTTGTATTTTTGAACTTCCTCAACCCATGTTTGACCATTTTTTAGGTGCTATGGTGTCCTTTTTCATTGGTATATATTTTTTGGTTTTCTTCCGACAATTTTTTTATCTCTTTTTTTGTGTAGGGACCCAAATATGGGTAACAACACACATAGACCATCATTTTCATGCATTACTCATAGAAATGTTTTTTTTCACATCAACAATCACACATGGGAATATAATTTATATAAAAGTTAGGTTTCATAAGAGTATGTCTCAATTTCCAACACATCATAATTCTTTGTAAGATTCAACATTGTTTCTCAACATGTATGCTTATCTAGTATCAAGAATGTTTCCCCCTATCTTCGTTCATGTTTGGCCAAGAGTTTACAGGCCTTCCTTTAGTCTCTTTAACCTTTAATTTGGTTAAGAATATTATCGAGCCTTTCTCCACCTCTCTTCCACACTCCATCCTCACATTTAACTTCCAAATAAAATTTCTCATCTAAAGGCTACTATTGTTTTGCATAAAACTTACCCAAAACGTTTGGAATTGCTCTATGAAGGTTTTAGGTTTGTCCTAGTCGTGTTTTCTGCCCTTTTAAACCCCTTCTCCCTCAAAGGTTTCAGCATGTCTTCTTATTTTCCCTTATTGCCACCAACTCTTTCTTGTTCTTTTCCCTCTCTTATTTTGTCTTTTGGTGTCTAAATCTTCACTCACTCTTCTTATTTCCTCTCATATATTGGATTGCATGTGGTTTTCCTTGTTTGTTCTTAAGAGAAAGTGAAGAGGAAGTGAGTGTCTCTTCTTCTCCCCTTTTCCTTTCTATGTCGTTAGCTCCTTCTCTTTCTTTAAGGCTGATGACTTTTTCTTCTTCTTTTATGTTTTCGTCCCTCATTTGTTCATGACTTTTAAATCTAGCCCTCTCCTCATTGTTTTCCCAATATTATGTCCCAAATCTATCTTTATTCATTTATATATTATCACACTTCAAGTTAGAGTCCCCCCACCCTTTTTTTTTATGTGTGCTACTAGCTTTCAAATGAGAAGAAATTAGGTACTTATAGTCCCAATTATTTTTAATTACATTTTGGCTTCATTTCTATTCTTTTTCTGAATTTGAGCCACCCCTTTGTGTCTTTCATAACAATAATTTTTTTTACAGTGGTTCGTCTCTATTTACTTAATCTTATACATTGATGTTTAAAGGTTTTACAAATTAAGTCATTATTGGACAAATCTGCATAAACATTACGCCTAGGGATATAACTAGATTTTTAATAGGCCAATTTGATTTAATTATGGGCCAAATTAAAGTTTAATTATGTTTAAGAATTAATTTGAGTCCAATTGAAGGATTTAATTAGGTACAAGGACTTAATTATACTTTAAATATGTCAAATTAATTTTATTATGAGGGCTTAATTGGTGAAAAATAAGTTTGGGAGCCCAATATGGGCTTAATTGAGAAAATTAGAATTTTAAGAGACCAAATTTAACCTTTACCAAATCAATTAGTTGAAATAAGGGGTAAAATTGCAAAAACAAAATCAAAGTTTTAGGGTCTATTAAGGGCTAAATTGAAGAAATTCATAGCCAAGAACCATTTTGCAAAAGGCGCCAAACTTTGGGGACCTAATTGGCTGAAATCAGTGGTGAAATTGAAGAAATTTGAAAGTATAATGATCAATTAAGGCTAAATTAAAGAAATCTGAGACCAAGGATCAAAATGAAAAATGCACTCAAATATAGGGATTAAATTGAAGTTATTCAAGGGTACAATTGCATAAAAATAAAAGTTTGAAGCAAATCAAAGGTGTAATGAAGAATAAATCACAAATCAAAGGACTAAAATGAAATTGGTCAAAACGGCGTCGTTTTGGTGTTGAGTGCTCATCTTCTTCTCTAGAGAGGCTGCTCGAGTGGCCCTCTTTCCAAGGCATTTTATGCTTTATTGCTCCACTAAATTGGACAAAACTTACACCAAAATGATCACCTAACATCTTACTGCACCTCATTATGTTCAGTTTTGGCCGACTGACACCACAGAGATGGTGGCACCACCCCAAAATGGCCAACCCAACCAGCCATTTTCCTGCAAAAAACCTGACAGCCCATGATGGTTACTTTGAGCCAACGGCTAGGATTCTTCTTGGTCGAACCAAAGGCCAAGATTTGGCACCAGTGGAGACCAAACATCCTCTTCCAACCCCTATAAATAGATGAGGATTTCATATCCTGAAGGAGGAGAAATAGGAAGCCAAACTTGGAGAACAACCAGCCTATCCCCCCCAGCTTTTCTGCCATTATCGTTTTATTTATTTTTCCTCCTCTATCACCGTGACCCAGTAGTAGCAGTAGCAGCTACCATCGTGTCTGCAACTATTGTCCTTCCCAATAGTAGCAGCTACCACCGTGTCTGCAACTATTGTCCTTCCTAATAGTAGCAGGGGTAGCGACTCTCTTCTTAGCCACTCCAGCAACTCTAGCACCGGCCACAATAGCAGCAGCTCCAGCAGCGTAAACAGCAGTAACACCGACGACCAACCGCTCCACCAACACCCCAACAACCACCAGCCAAACCTCCTCCTCACGATTGAAGCCTCCACGCCAGGTAGTCCCCTTCTCTCTTCTCCTCATTCTGCCTGCCCCTTGCAGAATTTATCGCCTACATGCAGAACAAGAATTCATTCTGCATATAGGTAATGAATTATAATTAACATGGTTGTTGGGCCAGGCCAGCAATCATATGAGCCCTGGGCTACATCCAGCTCATATTTTTGGGTCGAGTTCAGCCTAAAAAAAGAAAAAGAAAAGAAAATAAGGAGCCCAGATTTGTTGAGCCGATGACAGCCCAATCGGTTGGGCCGCCAGTTGGCCAAACCTGTCTAGGTCTAACCCATATAGGTCAACCCATAAATTTAATTATAATAATATATAATATAAAAAAATTCAAAAATTTTCCAAGGGTCATTTCAAAATATTTCTAATTTGTTTGCGTGTTTTCTACCAATTTTGCTTAATTATTGGGTTGTATTTTTACACTCTAAGATACAGATTCGATATTAAAATAATCGGCTTTCTCCGAAATATTTCTAAAAAAATAAAAAAATCTTAAAACTTTTAAATTAATTTCCCCTTTCAAAAAACAAAAACAAAAAATATTTTGTTTTCATGCATATGGTCAGTTCCTAAAAAGTTCTCCAAGCATATTTTCATATAAAAAAAACATAAAAAATGCATCTTTCTCAAGTTTTAAAAAGCAAAAAAAAAATGGATATTGTGACCAGTTCATGATTATCCATTAAGATTTGGCCAAAATATCAAAAACCCTTTACCAATCATTTTGTTCATTTCATATTAGGGTTTATATGTAGACTTTAATATCCGTAGAGTGTAAAACTACACAATAAAGTACACCATCAAGTATTAAAGATACAAAGTGTAAAATAAATGTGATGCTAAAATTTAAACTTTAGAATAGTTAGGATTAAATCCGATGAGGTAAGACTCTCTCATGAAGGGAGATTTACCTTAGACTTTAGGAAAAGACCATTGAATAGAAACTTGACCTAGAAAAAAAACAATAACACAACAATGCAGCTTACCTTAAGTAGGGTGCACTAGAGGTAATACGTATTCCCCTTGCACAACCAGTCTATTACCCAAACTCTCGTAAATCATAGATTCCTATTAACCATAATACTAGGTGACGACTCCTGAACTTTAATCATAATTTTATAATTAAACCCAAAACCTTTTCCTTTCTAATAACGCACTCTCATAGAGGCTCATTTTTTTCAGCAAGCCAACCATTCGACACTCCCCCTCTCGGAACACACTTCACTAAAAACCAATAAAAAAAACTTTGGACCTGAGCTTGTCCCATTTAGGATTAGAAGGGGAGATTTAAGTGGCAAGTGAAACTTATGTCCATTGATGTTCACTTGGACTTCTTTTTAGTTTAAAACTCACCGTAGGCATAGGGTGTCATGAGATTATTCGCATACTCAAGTTATTTAAGGTTAAGAGGTCGAGTTACCCCACTAGTAATTCGAACAATCTGGAAACCTGAAAAGTTTTTAAAAATAGACAAACTGAGATAGATCATTTATGAGCTAGATCCTATCTTTTAAGATGAGCCCTTGAACACAAATAAATAACTTGCTATATTGTGAACTTATTAAATCTCCACTTATCCTTATAGAAAGTGTGAGATGATGGGATACCTTACTATTAAGGATATAAGGACTAGGTCAGAAAAGGCCAATATGATGAGGTGCTAAATGTTTTTTCCTAAAATTGGTCAAAGTTCTTGTAGGTATGAAGTCCTCAGTGAGAAATTTTCAAGAAAAGCTTATCAATTCAATCCCCTTTGTCCTTAAAAAAATAATAATAAATGAATATAATAAGAGAAAATTAATAAAAACATGCATAATCAATCTAGCATTTTGCATATTCTTGTACATTTATTCTCCTTGTGCATACAACCTTCAAATCAAGTCCAATTAGACACAAATATAGGTCGCTTACCTAAAATCCAATTCCCCCTCAAGGTTTACAATACAAGGTTCAGAGCAAGGAATATGGGACATGACAAGAAAACATGGTTAGAGATGAATCATCAAAAAAAATTGAAAGTTTTAAAGGAGAGCTCGCAAAACTTATTGGTCTCGAGCGTTAATTTTTAGGACTGACATTAATTTTTTAATAAATACTCAAATTTATGAGTTTCATATTCTTAGGAATGAAAATCATATTTTCTCTAATAATCAAATCCTAGGAATAAATATTTATTTAATCAAAAATATCTTAAATTGATAAGTCTTTTATTTCAAGGATCAATATAAAAATTATTTATTAAGTATCGTGAATAAATTATAAATGAATAAGAAATTTAATAGAAATTTAAGGGAAAAAACATAGTAAAATGTAAACTTTCAAATGAAAGGATAATAACCCCTTACCTTGAATTTCTGAAACCAGTTTTAGTTTTTGGATTCTTAGTTTTCTTTAATTATTAGGTGTGGACTCCAATTTTTCTAAGTATTCCCGCATCATTTTTATTTTAGGAAGTCTAAATTTTCATGTTGGGTGCGACAGAGACTAGTGAATGTGGTATTCTTTTGGTCTTCAAATGCAAACACGATCTAGTTATAACCTAAATAATCATTAAAAAAAAAACAATAGTAGGAATAACTTGCCAACCTTTTTAATATTTGATCAAAAATGGAAAAGTTAAGATGATATTTGTGACTAGTAGAGTTAAGTTTTCGATAACCAATGCAAACTAGTCACGTGATTTGGATATGGGTTAGTACTAGCTTATTTTCCTCATTTTTTACCACAGTCATGGCAGATCTTTTTGGAACAACTTCGACCAATCTCACCCATTTGTTATCCAAAATGGGGTAGATCACGCCTACATCTAGCAATTATTTCACGAAATCCATCATAGGAGGATTCAATTAGCATTGATCTTTTCTAGTCTGTTTTGCTCCATCCTCAAGCAAAATTTAATGCATGAATAAGGAAGGACTAATCCTTTTTACGTCAGTGATTGTCCAACCTTTAGTTGTTTTGTGATCTTTCAACACACGAACTAGTTTTTCCTTTTGTAAAGTTGTGAGGTTCTTTGCAATGATCATAAGCAACTTAGCATCCTTACCTAAATACACATATTTGAGATGCTTGGAAAGAGGTTTAAATTCTAATGTTGGGCCTGTATCATAAAAGGTAAAAGTTTCTCATCATGAAAACAAATAAAAGAACATTATACATATTTGAAGCTTTTGGCAAAGACTCTAAAGGTGCCACAACATCCTTTATATTCTCACACAATTACACAACTTTTTTTAGCTTTTTTATATCCTCCAACCCAAAGCTCTTATTAATGATGGTTTCCAAAACATCCTTGTTAGTTAACTTAGAGAATTGTTATGCTAGAGAATCAAGTATGTCAACTGAAAAACAAGAATGCAAATCACTTGGATACCCTAAAGATAGTTTATGCAAACCCGAAAGGTAAAAACCCTTGATTCCACATGCAAGAAAGAACAGTTTCTGGAAAGATAAAATCATTTTTAAAGATAACAAAAACTCGACACAATGATTACCTGAACCAAGACACCGAAGTTATTGGAATGAAGATCCTAACCCAACAATTATAAGGAATCGTGAACCAGAAATATAAGGTAGAACACCACAAAGATAGATGATCTTTGATAAATTAAAGTCAATTCAATGAAGAACAAATAGATATGATCAATTTTCATACAAGCACACAAAATATCATTCTGAAAATAATCATACTTATAATAGGTAAAACAAAATCTTAAAAAGTGTGGAAAATAATATAAGAGTACTAATCCAAATAAAAAAAATCATAAACTAACTAAGAAAATAATATAAATCTCACATAGTAGCTTCTGGACTTTATCACACAGCCTTCCTAATGTGTGATCAACGTAAAATTTTAACCCTATAAGTAACAAGGCCTTTAAAATCTGAAAGAATTTCAGTCTCATTAAATTGTCAGATTGAAAATTATGTTTGTTAATATAAAATTACGAATTAAAAAAAAATAAGCATGAAACTACTTTTCTCTTTATACAATCCGCAAGCTACCAACTTGATATCAAAATTAAGGATTCTTTGCAAAATAAAGCTGTCAATTTTGTTTCCTTGCAAAATAAAACTTTCAATGTTGTCAAAAGTGTCAAAATCTTTCCATTTAAAAGAAGGATTGTCAAAAGTGTCAAAATCTTTTCATTTAAAAGAAGGATTGTTACTGCTGTATAAGAAATCCTAGCACAATAAAAATTGTTTGCCCGTAGATTTTCAAACCTGATTTTAAACACGTCATTCTCTCACGTCTTGATGAGTTACTAAATATATCATGGATAAAAAGCTTGAGATGTTTCGTTTTCAACTCAATTTCAATCGTAACAAAACTCTATTTATAGCTCTAAATATGATCTAAATAATATATAAAAGTTTAATTTTATAAATTCGAAACTCATTAATCCAAACATCCAGAATCAACCCAATCAATTTTTTTTTAATCCTTTTCATATCAAATTTTATAATAGATGCAATGAGTATCTCTCTACTCAATTCTTCGTTCACGATCCTCGCCTTTTTGCATCAGTAGTAGCAGCACAAACGATTGTTCCTTGTAGCACTTTCCGTTGTCCGTATGTTTCCGAGTTTTGAAATCCATTTAATGTACTGCGTCTTTTTAAATCAGTAAATCATGTCCTTTGTTGAACTATTACTACTCGTGGAAGAAGAGCCATTCCAC